>VOFK01002428.1_pt1 | contig 35678 bp, 46 predicted proteins | sample 5384121 | NCBI WGS metagenome assembly VOFK01 (sample SAMN12384730, study PRJNA508395) | human gut metagenome | isolation source: healthy gut J | host: Homo sapiens | reverse complement strand
ATTACGTATTGCTCCTTCAGCGGCGACCGGCTCGTAAGCGTAACCCGAATACGGGTGGGCGCGTTTGGCGGTCGACCCATGCCTGGCCGGTGTCGAGGCGAAATCGCTCGTGACGACGAGCGAGCTCGGTGGACGCAGAGTGGGGAAGCCGGGAGAACACCCTGACGACAACCTACGCCTTTTGACGACGACGCAGCGGGGAAAGCGCGAATATGTGTGGTTACCGCCGATATAAAAGAGTGGCGACGGCGAGGAAGCGAATCAACTCTATTCCGCGATTCGCGCGGCGGGCGCCAGTCGGTTACAATTTCGAAACGCTGGAGCAGTGGACGCGGGCGGCAGGCCGCCAACGCGGAGGATTGGTTTGCCATGCGCAATACGGCAGGAGGGTTCAGCGGCGGCGGCAGACAATGGCGTATACCACAGAGCAGTGTATCCACGCCTAGTTGGGGAACACACCTTCTACGTCAGAGTCTTGAGTGAAACACAATCGGCGGAAACGCGCGGTGCTGAATCGAGCGCATTTCGCCATCATACCCGGCTTACCCGCGCCGTTCGTGCTGGGACGCGAACAGACCGTCGCGTGCATAGACCTCTGAGCGCGGCACGGCTTCATGCGCGGCAAGCAGCTTGAAAAGAACTGTTTGCCAACGCCAACCTGCGGGTTCGGCATCACTTTTGGGAAATTACGTACCGAGGCTTGGATCACAACGGTGTGTGGGTGAAAGACTGACGGTAATCTTGCTTCAATATAAAAATCGCTGTGGCGGCGGGCAGAGTGAGCGGCGCGGAACGCTCATCGCGGCGGCGGTGCGCACGGCGCGGTCGACGCGGGAAAGCCGCTTCCCGGCCGGGGCAAGGTGTCGCAAGCTCGCACGGCAAAAGTTGCTGCCTGGACGCACAGTTCGCCGTGCGGTGGTGAAGTACCACGACGCTGAATGGGAGGCTGGCGTATCTCGCCCCGCACGGAGGAATGCAAAGTTCGCCTCGGTCCGGTTCGCGGCCCGCAACATCGGTACGTCCGTGTACTGTGACCAGCGCTACCGCGTATCTGCTTCGACGACGTGCAGCCAGCGCAGCAGCAGACCTGCCTTCGGGCGTCCATCTCGTGTCGCAAAGCACCGGCGGATTACGCGAGGCGCTGGCGGCATGTAGCAGCCCGGAGCTTCAGCGAAAAGACAGACAGGTACGGCAACGCAAGCGACCGGAAACGACGTTTACCGACGGGAAGTCAACGATTCATCGCTCCTTCGGTCACCGGACTTCAACAGCAAACCCAATCGGTCAAAACAAGACGGCGTGCGCGACCATTTTTTAAAGGTACGCTGTATTTCTTGGCACAGAGCCTGCCCATGTATCTAGACGAAAGACATACCTCTTTTGATAACATACCGGACCCGCGCATTTGGCGTAAAGTATGCGTCGCACAACGCGCTCCATAATCTGGAGCATCGGAATTGCCGGGCCGAGAAGCTGGCGGCTACGCCAGTTGAACGCGGAGGCTGAAACCATTCGCAAACGCGCGGCGATGAAGGCAACCACAACTCGATCGGTCGTATTTGCCGAAAAAGCGGCGCAGACGCGGCAGCACCCATGCATCACAACATGCCCGCACTTTAATGGGAATCGACCACATAAAGAAAAAGAAAGAGCCGACTTTGGCACGAAAATCCCTGGCGGATAATCTCCGCCGGTCGGCGGGAGTGTTCGGTTTTGCGGGAGCAGACGCGGGCAGTTGAAATCCTCTGCGACGACGCAGTGCTGGTGAGCCAGGATTGTGCTTTCCGGAACGCTCTTACGAGTATGATGCCGAGGAAAGAATTACTAAGGTAACAGACAGCGTAGACGGTGTTACCGAATACACCTTCCATGACGCGCTGGGACAGCTTCTACCGAGACGAAGAATGGAACAAAGTTGTAAACCCATGGTTTACGACAACTACGGGAATATCGTCTCAAAGAACGGCAAGACTTACGCCGACGACAGCAATGGAAGGATTTGCTCATCTCTTGCGATGGTCAGTCTATCACCTACGATGCACAGGGCAACCCGACAAGCTATCTCGGCCATACCCTGACCTGGGAAAAGGGCCGACAGCTCAAGTCCTTTGATAATACCCAATACACCTACAATGCCAACGGCATCAGAACGAGTAAGACTGTAAATGGCATCGTGCATACCTATACCCTTGACGGGGCTAAAATTCTGAAAGAAGCGTGGGTAGCAACACCATTATCCCGATGTATGACAACGAGGATTGTGTTTGCGGAATCATCTGCAACGATGTACTATATTATTTCTTCAAGAACCCAGGGATGTAATCGCAATCGTAAACAAAGACGCTGAAACAGTTGCGAAATACTCCTACGACGCGTGGGGCGTGTACAATCTCGCAAGACAACTCCGATTGTGGAATTGCTGCTGTTAACCCCTTCCGGTATCGCGGGTATTATTACGACAGCGAAATTGACTGTATTATCTGCAGAGCCGTTACTACAATCCGACCGTTGGTAGGTTTGTAAATGGAGACAATCCAGTGCTTGAAAGTGCAGCAGGTATAATTCGCGAATGCAATATCTATATGTACTGCAATAATTGTCCTATTATGGGCAGTGATTCGTATGGCTTACTCTATATTTCATATGAAACGTTGAGAAAGATTTTTCAATCCATTAGCAGCATGTCTCGCGCTTATCGAATCCACACAAATAAAGGCTTGTGGGGAACGCTTGCGAAATATGCCGCGCCTTATATTCGCGCGTATTCGCATGGGTTTGTACCATACCCGCGATTGGTCAGCTTCTTTTTGGTTAATTATCATGGCTGCCTTATGGTTTGCAGGAGAGGCAATATATGCATATTATATTAAAAAAAACAGGCTTGGATAGCTCGGGATGGAGATGGTTCGTGCCTTATCTAAAGGTGACATATCGATGAATTTCAATGAATTGTTCAATGAAACGGAAAGGTTTTCGATTCTGTCTGGTATGGGCGGTTTTCGTCCTTGCGATTGGCATAGCGGCTATTGGGATATCACATATTTGGTATAAGTGGATTGTATCCATTGTAATCGTATGTGTGTCCGTGTATCTCCTTTTTCCTGTTTAATTACAAAAAAAATACAATATGGTAAAAGGTAAAACAAGCGTGTCTTTTTAAAGGGGCGGTTTGTCATTGATGGGATATGTGCTTCTGTTGGACTCTTGTATGTGTGGGCTTTCCTGTATATCCCCGATCCTCTCACATGGGAAGCATTTATAACCCCTCCGCCCGAAACAGAATTGATTTTTCCGTTCGAGCAATGATTCTTGGCATTTTTGCCAATCACTCCTTCTTTACTGACAAACAAAAAATCATAAAAGAAGTATTTCATAGTTCAGGAAACTGAGACGTTGCAGCTTTGGAAATAAAAAAGATTCAGTCAATCTTTCTCCGTACTCGGAAACGAAAGTACGGAGTTTTTGTTGACAATGCGTATTTAATATGGTAACATATGAATGAACACTCTGGCAAGCTGTCTTGAACATGTACTCACTTGGGAAAAGGGCAGACAACTTTAGTTCTCAACACTCAAATCATTAGTGGATGCAGGAAGGATTGTCCTATTATACTTTTAATCAATGAGGGGAATATGGATAAACAGTTGCTAAAGCTACTTAATAAAAAAACGTAAGATTGCATATGATGACCCGCAAAGTATATCCAGTGAATATGACGAATATTTGGCAAAAAAAACGGAGTTTATCATTCTTTTAACGAGAAAGTGTTTTTCAATTCAATAAGAAACAAAAGGATACTTGTGTGAATTCACTTTGTCAATGTTTTTTAAAGGCGACTTATGATAACGAAAAGGAATTCATGTTAAATTGTTTGCTTCATATGGGATATGATCATAATTTATTAGTTGAGCTTGTTTTAGATATATTTGAAAAACAAAAAACATAATGAGTATCTTTGGCATTATGCTGATTTCCTGTATTCCTTAAAAATTATTAAAGTATATGGATGATTATTTAAGGCTAATAATGGATAAAGAGTATGATACGAATAGAGAAATGCTTATTTTACTGGTAGGGGGAAAGTAAGCAGATAATAGCTGTACCATACTTGAAAGAATTATCTACCGATGATGTTGTCCTTGGCCATGTATTAATTGCGTTAGGCAATTACTATGACGACGAAATTGTTTCGATAATGAAAAAAGCACACGAATCATCCCATAAAGTGGATTTCTGATGTAGCTAAGCAATATTTGGCTACGCATTGAATATACACTTGAATACTCTATACTCTTCAAGGAAAATATTTGCCATACCTATACTTTGTTCCGTTTTATAAATGTTTTCTCCGCACTTCAATTTTTGAAGTGCGGAGTTTTTTTTTTGCTTATTGTTCGTTCTATTGACATAGTGCAAAGAAAAAAGAGTATACTTATACATACGAGAACGGCAGAATTGTTGCGCGCGCTGCTGAGAGTGATATCACGCTCGGTGCAAACGAGGTGATCACCGGCAAAAACGCTGGTCAATGCCATCGTTTACAGCTATGACGCCGACGACAAGCTGACCAGGAAGCGCATCCTCTCCGCGGACGGAAACGAACAGACCATCTGGTACGAAAATCCCGAGGATGGTTCTCCTGTTGTCAAGTTCAGCGCCGGCGGGAAGACGAATCACCGCCCACAGCAAAACCGACAGCTTCGGACGTAAAGTGTTCGACGAGCTGCAGCTTGGTACAGGATTTGTCTCCAGACAATTCCACTACCATGCGGGCGAAGTCACGCAGGAACACATCGACGCAGGGAAGCTCAAGTCAACGGCGACAACGCAGCTTGTGAGGCCGGATCGTGCTTTCCGATGGCAACACGCTCTCTTACGAGTACGACGCCGAAGAACGCATCACGAAGGTAACAGACAGTGTTGACGGTGTTACCGAGTACACCTATGACGCGCTGGGACAGCTTCTTACCGAGACGAAGAATGGAACAGTTGTAAACTCCATGGTTTACGACAACTACGGCAACATCGTTTCTAAGAACGGCAAGACTTACACCTACGGCAACAGCGTATGGAAAGACCTGCTGACCTCCTGCGACGGCCAGACCATTTCCTACGACGCACAGGGCAACCCGATAAGCTATCTCGGCCATACGCTGACCTGGGAGAAGGGCCGACAGCTCAAGTCCTTTGACAATTCCCAATACACCTACAATGCCAACGGGATTCGTACCTCCAAGACAGTGAACGGCATCGTGCATACCTTTGTTCTGGACGGTACCAAAATCCTCAAAGAATCTTGGGGCAGCAACACCATTATCCCGATGTATGACAACGAGGATTGTGTTTGCGGAATCATCTACAACGATGTACCCTACTATTTCTTCAAGAACTTGCAGGGGTGATATAATCGCAATCGTAAACAAAGACGCTGAAACAGTTGCGAAATACACCTACGATGCGTGGGGCGTGTGTACCATTAGCCAAGATGTTTCAGATTGCGGCATTGCGAACGTGAACCCGTTTAGATACCGCGGGTACTATTACGACAGCGAAAGTGGACTGTATTATCTGCAGAGCCGTTACTACAATCCGACCGTTGGTAGGTTTGTCAATGCGGATGAACTTTGTTATGCTCTATCTGAAAAACTTATCACAGTTAATTTATTTATTTACATATTGTAGTAATGACACTGTGAATCTTCTTGATTTTAAAGGGAATTTTGGCACACCTATTCAATGGGTATGTGCAATTATTAGTGGAGCTGTAGGTTGGCATTTTGGAGATCAGGTTGCAAGAGGAATTGGCCTGTTCCCTGGAAAATGGTGGCAATGGCAAACGGCTGCATATTGGATAGTAAGAGATTTGGTAGCTGTTGGCGGTGCGGTGTTGGGTTATGTTGCTGGAACCGTACTTCTTAAATTAGCCACAAAGTATTTGCTAATGAATCCCGGGGTTGCGTCTCGTATGCCTAAAATTTTGTTGTGGTTTTTTAGGTATGGGCGGTGCTTCTGGGCAAATTGCGAATGAAATGTTTTCAAGATATGCTAGCCATATATTTTCAAATGATCATATTAGAAATGGGATTATGAAGTTGGGAACCACGCAGAGATATATTCAACAAGATTTTTAATATAATTAGTTCTAAAATTGGTCAGGCTCAAAACGGAAGTAATCAAATATACACGACTATCAAGGGGATTGAGGTAACAATTAGGTTTTATTTCCGGATGGACAATTTAGCAGCATTAATGCATTTGTTGGAAGGGCTAAAGACGTTATAGGAAAAAATTGTTGAAATAATTATTTTGACATCTACAATGGCTACAATAAGTTTGTAGCCATTGTAGAAACCTAATAGGAGGAGAAAAATGTTTCCGTCATCACAATTTGAATTGATTAAAGAATATGATGGTGAAAAAGACACTTTACGAATATCAAAGGAATTTGATATTAGATATCGAATGTGCTCCGCACAAAATAATCAATTTAGCTTTATTGCAAACTTTGGATGCTATAGGTAGATATGATGTTGCTATAGAACTATTGAAATATGGAATTGAAATTGCACCAGATATTCGTGTTTGTGTAATTGGGTTTTATCTTTCTGTAATGTGGAACGGGGATTTTCCCTGCTTTGAAGCCAAACTGGTAGATTCTTATCCTCTTGCCAACAAGGAGTATCAATCTATTATAAATCTTTTATTTGCAATTAAATATCGAAATCAAAATAAAATTACATTGGCAATGAGATGTTTGGAAAATCAATTTCGCTGTGCGACCAATATGTTAATAATTTTCTCATGTATGCATTTTATTGTCCTAAAAACGTTAAAAAAGAAATATTTGGACAGTGCAAGACAGAATCTTAGTACTCTCAACGAAACAAGAAAGATTACAATTATTTAGAGGAGAGTACGGATCCAGATAATTATATTGGCGAATTTATTACAGGTAACATGATAAGTATAGATACATTTGAGTCAATTGTAAATACAATAAAGTAATGATATTAAAATCAGTAATCCGTTAAAATAGATGCATAATCTTATTAGTGTAATTATTGCTAAGACACAAATTTGAATTTCGTCTTTATATTATATAGAACATTTTTGCGGATTAACTTATAGGCGATTAACAGAGCTTCTTGATTTTTTGTCGTGATTTTGGAAATAGTGTCTTTATGTTTGTTTCGTTTCGGCCGTCCTTTTTTAGGGCGGCCGTTTTTTATGATTACAGGTTGTCCGAATTAGTCTGCATATTAATTATGCAGCCAAAGAAAGGAGAAGAAAATGGATGCTATCGACATAATTCTTGAGCGGCATGATCAGAGGCTGAAAACGTTGGAACGGGATAACTCAGATTTACGCGAAGTGCAGAATGAGATTCGTTCCATGAACGAGACTTTGGTCACGCTTGCTACGGAGTTAAAACACACAAACAAACATCTTGCAAGGCATGAGCAAAAAAATTGAAGCCATTGAAGGTCAGCCAAAACAACGGATGTAGCAAATCGTCACGGCAATATTGCGGCACTTGCGGGTGGCCTTATTTCTGCTCTGATTGGTATGGTACTTGCATAGAGGAAAAAGAAGAACGAAAGTGAAGAAGCAACAAACTTCTTGAAATACTTATCGCTTAACGAGTAATTTTTTACTATCTGTATACCTATTCTTCGGGCAGCCAACTCACGGGGATGACATATCCGGACGGCAAGAAGGCGCGGATTACCTATTCGGCGAACAAGCCAATCGCGGTGGTGCTGCTTGACGCGGACGAGAGCGCCGTATACAAGGCGGCGTATGCCTTCAGCGGCGACCGGCTCGTAAGCGTAACCGAATACGGGTGGAAAACGGCGCGTTTGTGCAGGGCGCGCAATCGACCTACGCCTACTCGGCGGGGTCGAGGCGAACGGTCGTGACGACGAGCGAGCCTGCGGACGCAGAGGAGGGGAAGCCGGGGAGAACACCCCTGACGACAACCTACGCCTTTGACGACGACGGCAGCGTGGTAAGCGAATATGTGTACACCGCCGATACGGGCAGCATGGGCGGCGACGGCGAGGAAAGCGGAATCAACCCCATTCCGGCGACGGCGGCGCGGGCGTGGTCGGCAATAGCCATAACCTGCTCGTCGGCCACAATTTCGAAACGCTGGAGCAGTGGACGGGCGAGGCTGCCAACGCGGAGGATTTCTCGGTTTCGAATTATGCGTACGAGCCGTATGCGCAATACGGCAGGAGGGTTCTGCGCATGCAGTCGTACAGCGCGGCGGCGGCAGACAATGGCGTATACCAGAGCAGCATCCTGCTGCCGAAGGGGGAATACACCTTCTCGGCATACGTCAGAGTCTTGAGCGGAAACATAACCGGCGGGGAAACGCCCGGCGCGTATGTCCGCGTGACCGCCGCAAACGGCGCGGTGCTGGCGGAATCGGAGCGCATTTCCCGCTATGACGGCGAATATACCCGGCTGATCGCGCCGTTCGTGCTGGACGCGGAACAGACCGTCAAGGTGCATATCCTGATGAGCGGCAAGGGCACGGCCTATGCCGACGCGGCGCAGCGAAAAAAAGAATCCGTTTGCCAACGCATACAACCTGCTGGAAAACGGCAATTTTGAACACGGCACCGAGGGCTGGACCACAACGGAGGGGTGAGCGCATCAGAACGCGGGACCCGCTTCAATATGCGCAAATCGCTGTGTATGGCGGGCAGAGTGGATGCGGCGCGGAACGCCTATCAGGCGGCGGCGGTGCGCACGGCGCGGTCGACGCGGGAAAGCTACACGCTCTCCGGCTGGGCAAAGGGGTACGGCGTCGCAGCCCGCACGCGTGAAGGCTGCCCGGACGCACAGTTCCGGCTGCGTGCGGTGGTGAAGTACTACGATACCGCATACAGGGAATACGGAAGCGAGGAATATACGGCGGACTTCTCGCCCTGCACGGAGGAATGGCAGTTCGCCTCGGTCCGGTTCGCAAGGAGAAGTACCGCACGATTGCGTACGTCCGTGTGTACTGTGACTACGGCTACAATGCGGGGACGGTCTGCTTCGACGACGTGCAGCTTGTGCGCAGCAGCATAGAGACCGGCCTCTCGGCGTCCGACTTTGTCGTGGAAAGCACCGGCGGCGCGGACGACGCGGGCGCCGGCGGCTATGTCGTGTATATTGTATATCGACCGTTTTGCAGCGCCGTTCCGCGCAGCATTGCAAAAAGCATCGTTTCCGTTGGTGGTTATGGAGATGCGCGGAAAAAGCATTGCGGACGGTACAGCGAAAATCCGAGCGTTAAGCGAGGAAGGTATTTCGGGGCGAATCGATGGACGGATTGGCAATATAACGCTGTCAAGGCGCATGCCGAGCGAAAGGATGTTTGCTTTCCCGAGCGGCTTTTCTGTGAGAACAAACATTGTGAAACGAGACGTGAACAAATGCAAACAAATCGGCAGGATACACAAAGAGGGGGCCAAAGGGGAGGTTTCGACTTTTTTTGTGAAAAAGTCGGCCGTCCTCTTTTATTTTAGAGAAAAAATGTGCTATAATACAAAATTGAAACTCTATATGATTCCCACGGCTTGCGCAGTTCGCGCGTCGGAAAGGACAGCCCATTCGTCAACAGACATTTTTAGCGATTAACGGTATATGTGTTGACGATTTTTTACCATATGGCAGCCGTAACAAGTTCGAAGAGCCGTGACAAGTTCGAAGAAAGGAGGGCTTTTTGCTATGGATCATTTTGAATTGATTGCCCCGTATTCGTCGACCGGAGACCAGCCGGAGGCGATTGGCTGACGGAAGGCGTCGAAAACGGCTTGCAGGAACAGGTTTGCTGGGCGTCACGGGGTCCGGCAAGACCTTCACGATGGCGAACGTCATCGCCAACGTCAACTTTCGCCCGACGCTGGTGCTGGCGCACAACAAAACGCTCGCCGCGCAGCTATGCTCTAATTTCGGGAGTTCTTCCCGAACAACGCGGTGGAATACTTCGTTTCCTACTATGATTACTACCAGCCGAGGCGTACGTCCCGGGCAAGGACGTTATCGAAAAGGACTCGGCCGTCAACGCCGAGATCGATAAGTTGCGCCATTCGGCGACGAGCGCGCTTTCGAGCGGCGGGACGTCATCATCGTCGCCTCGGTCTCCTGCATCTTTTCGCTCGGCGACCCGGAGAATACCGCGAGCAGGTGCTTTCGCTGCGCCCGGGGATGAACTTCCCGCGCGAGCAGCTCATCAAGCGTCTGGTCGGAATGCAGTACAGCCGCAGCGACATCGGCTTCGACCGCAACAATTTCCGCGTGCGCGGCGACGTGGTGGAGATTTTCCCCGCCAACGAGGACAGCGCCGCGGTGCGCGTCGAGCTGTTCGGGGACGAATCGAGCGCATCAGCCGCATCAATACCGTCACCGGCGAGGTCGACGCGCGGCTGCTCTACGCGCCGGTTTATCCCGCTTCGCACTACGTCACGAGCGAGCAGAAGCGCGACAAGGCGCTGCGCGACATTGAGGACGAACTGGCCGAGCGCATCGCCTTCTTTGAAAAGAGCGGCAAGCTCATCGAGGCGCAGCGCATCCGCGAGCGCGTGCTGTTCGACATCGAGCAGATCCGCGAAATCGGCTTCTGCAACGGGGTGGAGAACTATTCCCGCGTGCTGGCCGGACGCGCGAGCCGGGCAGCGAGCCGTATACGCTGCTGGACTATTTCCCGCCGGATTTCCTGATGTTCATCGACGAAAGTCACGTCACCGTCCCGCAGGTGCGGGGATGAGCGGCGGCGATACGGCGCGGAAGAAGAATCTGATCGATTACGGCTTCCGCCTGCCGTCCGCCTATGACAACCGCCCGCTGAAGTTTGACGAGTTCCTCAAAAAGAAGGGACAGACCATCTATGTCAGCGCCACGCCCGGCCGTTCGAGACACAGCGCGCCGAGCGGACCGTCGAGCAGATCATCCGTCCGACCGGCCTGCTGGACCCCGAGGTCGAGGTGCGCCCCGTCGCCGGCCAGATCGACGACCTGCTCGGCGAGATTCGCCGCCGCACCGAATCGGACGAGCGCGTGCTCGTCACCACGCTGACCAAGAAGATGGCCGAGGATTTGAGCGAGTATCTGCAAAACAACGGCGTCAACTGCAAATCATATGCACTATGACATCGAGACCATCGAGCGCATCGAACTGCTGCGCGGCTTGCGCGCGGGCGAGTTCGACGTGCTCGTCGGCATCAATTTGCTGCGCGAGGGGCTGGATCTGCCGGAGGTGTCGCTCGTGGCGATTCTCGACGCGGACAAGGAGGGCTTCCTCCGCAGCGAAAGCTCGCTGATTCAGACCATCGGCCGCGCGCGCGCAACGCGCACGGCAAGGTCATTATGTACGCGGACAAGGTCACCGGCTCGATGCGCCGCGCCATCGACGAGACCGAGCGCCGCCGCGCCGCGCAGGACGCCTATAACCGCGCCAACGGCATCACGCCCAAGACCATCGTCAAGGAAATCCGCGACCCGATTGAGGTCACGCTCAGGACGACGCGTCGCCTGTGGCCGACGCCGAAAAGCTGCCAAAGGAAAAAGAAGAAGCAGCTTGTCGAAAAGCTGACCGCCGAGATGAAGCGCGCGGCCAAGGAGCTGGACTTCGAGACCGCCGCCGCGCTGCGCAGACCGCATCCGCCGGCTGATGTGAGCCGCCGGCGCATTCCGGGACGGCGGCGCGCGGGTTTTAAGCCGTTTTCGGCATTTTGAGCGATTTATTTAAGGGAGGATGAACGGTATGGGCCGACCGAAGGCCGTGCAAACGAGCTTCTGGGGCACGCGCTGGGCAAGGCCCTGCTCTCCAAAACCGCAATCGTCATCGTCGCGCTGGTCGCGCAGGCGGCGCTGCTGATCTGGCTGGTCATCGACCTGTCGCAGTATGCGGCCTATGTGTATGCGGGCTTTCTGGTGCTTTCGGCGCTGGTCATCCTCTACGTCGTCAACCGCGACGACAACCCCGATTTCAAGCTCGTGTGGATGGTCCCGATCGCGGCGCTGCCCGTCGTGGGCGCGGTGATTTACCTGTTCGTGCGTTTGCAACTCGGCACGCGGCTGATCCGCCGGCGCATAGACGCGTCGGAGGCGGCGGCTGCCGAGGTTCGCCCGCGGGACGAAAGCGCCGTCGCAGCCGTGCGCGCGCTGTCGGGCGGCGCGGCCGTCACCGGCTATCTGGAAAAGCGCGGCTTTCCGGCGTACATCAATACCGACTGCACCTATTACCGCCTCGGGGACGAGATGTTCCCCGGACATGCTGCGCGCCATAGAAAACGCGCGGGAATTCGTCTTTCTGGAATATTTTATTTTAGAGGAGGGCGAAATGTGGGACGCGCTTTTCGGGCTTTTGAAGAAAAAAAGGCTTCGCAGGGGGTGGACGTGCGGCTGATGTACGACGCGGTCGGCAGTTTGTCCAAGGCGCCGTCCGGCTTCTATAAGGTCATCCGCGCCGCGGGCATCCGCTGCAAGGTGTTCGCGCCGATGTCGCCCATCCTTTCCACGCATCAGAACAACCGCGACCACCGCAAGCTGTGCATCGCGGACGGCGTGGTCGCCTTCACCGGCGGCATCAACATCGCCGACGAGTATATCAACGCGATCACCCGCAAATGCGGGCACTGGAAGGACTGCGGCCTGCGCGTGACGGGCGAGGCGGTCGATTCGATGACGGTCTCTTACTTACAGATGTGGAACCTGAGCGAAAAGAGAAGCGAGCACTTCGCGCCGTTTCTGAAAAAATACTTCGTGCCCTCGTCCGGCTTCGTCGTGCCCTATACCGACCAGCCCTTCGACGAGCACAACGTCTGCCGCGCCGTGTATCTCGACATTCTCAACACCGCCCGCAGCTATGTGTACATTATGACGCCCTATCTCGTCATCGACAGCGAGCTGAAAAGCGCGCTGGTCTATGCGGCGCAGCGCGGCGCGGACGTGCGCATCCTGCTGCCCGGACAGTGCGACGAGCCGATTGCCAAGACCATCGGCATCACCTATTACACCGAGCTGCTCGCCGGCGGCGTGAAGCTGTACGCCTATGCGCCGGGGATGCTGCACAGCAAGGTGTTCCTGTCCGACGACGAGAAGGCGGTCGTCGGCACGGTCAACCTCGATTACCGCGGCCTGTTCCTCAATTTTGAAAACGCCGTCTATCTCTGCCGCCACCCCGCCGTCGAGGCGATTCGCGCGGATTTCGAGGAGACGCTCGCGCTCTGCCGTCCCATTACGGAGAAAACCTATAAAAGCTATAACCTTTTTCAAGCGGATGGCGGGCCGCGTCATGCGGCTGTTCGCCCCTCTGGTTTAGCCGTGCATCGCATTTACGAAGGAGAAAAAAGCAAATGGCATCATCGGACATCATCATCAAAGGCGCGCGGGTGCACAACCTGAAAAAACATCTCGCTCACGCTCCCGCGCGACAAATTCATCGTGTTTACGGGGCTTTCCGGCTCGGGCAAGTCCTCGCTGGCGTTCGACACGCTGTACGCGGAGGGACACCGCCGGTTCGTCGAGTCGCTTTCGTCCTACGCGCGGATGTTCCTCGGGCAGCTTGACAAGCCGGACGTCGATTCCATCGAGGGGCTGTCGCCGGCGATCTCCATCGACCAGAAAACGACCTCGAAGAACCCGCGCTCGACGGTCGGCACCGTGACGGGAAATCTACGATTACCTCCGCCTGCTCTACGCGCGCATCGGCGTACCCCACTGCCCGGTCTGCGGCGAGGTCATCAAGCAGCAGTCGGTCGATGAGATCGTCTCGCAGCTTACGGAGCTGGAAAACGGCGTGCGCTTTATGGTGCTGGCGCCGGTCGTCAGCGCGAAGAAGGGTATGCACGAGAAGGTGTTCGAGGACGCGTCCAGAAGCGGCTATGTCCGCGTGCGCGTGGACGGCAGCATGTACGACCTGTCGGAAAAAATCGAGCTGGATAAAAACATCAAGCACTCCATCGACATTGTCGTCGACCGCCTCGTGATGCAGAAGGAGTCCATCGGCACCCGTCTGACCGACAGCATCGAAACCGCCGCGTCGCTGGCGGGTGGGATGGTCCGCGTGGTCATCCTCAACCCGGACGGCACGGAGGAGGAGCTGACCTTTTCGCAGAACTACGCCTGCAAGACGCACGGCGTCTCGCTCGGCGAGCTGGCGCCGCGCATGTTCTCGTTCAACAGCCCGTTCGGCGCCTGCCCCGACTGCGACGGTCTCGGCGAGTCGTTCGTCGTTTCGCCCGATCTGGTCATCCCCGACAAAAACCTGTCGCTGTTCGGCGGCGCGATCGTGGTCAACGGCTTCAAGACCATCGAGCCGGGCAGCTATTCCGGCACGCTGTTCACGGCGCTGGGAAAGAAGTACGGCTTCACGCTCCACGCCGATCAAAGGAATTTTCCGACGAGGCGCTCCGTGTGCTGCTGTACGGAAATATGAAGGACAAGAAAAAGCACGACTATACCGAGCCGCGCTTCGAGGGGCGTGCTGGAGGCGGTCAAGCGCCGCTACGACGCGCAGACCGATTTCGAGCAGCGCGAGTATTATCAGGCGTTTATGAAGGATGTGCCCTGTCCGACCTGCGGCGGCCGGCGGCTGAAGAAGGAGTCGCTCGCCGTCACTGTCGGCGGGCTGAACATCAGCGAGCTGTGCGCGCTTTCGGTGAGACGCGCTGGTCGATTTCTTTGAGAATTTGAAGCTGAACAAAACCGAGGAAATGATCGCCAAGAAATCCGCAAGGAAATCCGCTCGCGGCTGGGCTTCCTCAAAAGCGTGGGGCTGGAGTATCTCACCCTCGCCCGCAAGGCCGGCTCGCTGTCGGGCGGCGAGGCGCAGCGCATCCGGTTGGCCACGCAGATCGGCTCGTCTCTCGTCGGCGTTTTATATATTCTGGACGAACCGAGCATCGGTCTGCACCAGCGCGACAACGGCAAGCTCATCGACACGCTCAAGCGCCTGCGCGATTTGGGCAATACGCTCATCGTCGTCGAACACGACGAGGAAACGATGCGCGAGGCAGATTATATCGTCGATATCGGACCCGCAGCCGGTGTGCACGGCGGCCGCGTCATTTCTCCGGCACGCCGGAGGAGCTGATGCGGTTTGAAGGCTCCGTCACCGGCGATTACCTTTCCGGCCGCCGCCGCGTCGAGGTGCCCGCCGTCCGCCGCCCGGGCAACGGCTAAGGTGGATCACCGTCAAGGGCGCGTGCGAGAACAATCTGAAAAACATCGACGTCGCCTTCCCGCTCGGCCGCTTTGTCTGCGTGACCGGCGTGTCCGGGCTCGGGCAAGTCGTCGCTGGTCAACTCGATTCTGCTCAACGGCGTCGGCCGCCGGCTCGGCCGCCAGATGCCGACGCCCGGCAAGCACGCCGACATTCTCGGCGCGGAGGAAATCGACAAGATCATCGCCATCGACCAGTCGCCCATCGGCCGCACACCGCGCTCGAACCCCGCGACCTATACGGGACTGTTCGCCGACATCCGCGCCGTATTCGCCGCCACGCCCGAGGCGAAGGCGCGCGGCTATAAAGACGGACGCTTTTCCTTCAACGTCAAGGGCGGCCGCTGCGAAGCCTGTCAGGGCGACGGCACGCTCGTCATCGAAATGCACTTCCTGCCCGACGTCTACGTCACCTGCGACGTCTGCAAGGGACGCCGCTACAACCGCGAGACGCTCGAGGTCAAATACAAGGGCAAAAGCATTTACGACGTGCTGGAGATGACTGTGGACGAGGGCTGTGAATTCTTCGCCAACTACAAGCGCATCTACCGCAAGCTCAAAACGCTGTCCGAGGTGGGGCTGGGCTATATCAAGATCGGGCAGGCGTCCACCACGCTGTCGGGCGGCGAGGCGCAGCGCGTGAAGCTGTCCACCGAGCCTTGTCCAAGGTCGCGACCGGCCGCACGCTCTATGTGCTGGACGAGCCGACGACCGGCCTGCACACCGCCGACGTGGACAAAAAGCTGCGCGAGGTGCTAACCGCCTCGTCGACGCGGCAACACCGTCGTCGTCATCGAGCACAATCTGGATTTGATTAAAAACGCCGACTATATCATCGATATGGGGCCGGAGGGCGGCGATAAGGGGGCGGCACGGTGGTCGGCACCGGCACGCCGGAGGAATTGGCCGCCAATCCGAACCGTACACGGGTCAGGATATCTCAAGCCCGTTCTGGAGGCGGCGAAAAAAGGAGAAGATGCAATGAAGACCGATCGATACGCAGCGCTGCTGCGCCGGGTGGAGAAACCGGGGCGCTACACCGGCGGCGAATTCGGCGAAGTGTACAAGGAAAATATGCCCGTGCGGATGTTGCTTCTGCTTCCCCGACACATACGAGATCGGTATGTCCAATCTGGGAATGAAGATTCTCACCGGCGCGCTGAACCGGCTGGATTTCCTCGGCTGCGAGCGCTGCTTCGCGCCCTGGGCGGATATGGAGGCCGAGCTGCGCAAAACCGGTACGAAGCTCTTCGCGCTCAAAGCGGCGACCCGCTCGACGCGTTCGACGTCGTGGCCTTCACGATGCAGTACGAGCTTTTTGCTACACCAACGTCGTCAATATGCTGCGCCTCGCCGGCATCCCTCCGCTGGCGCGCGACCGCGGGGAGGACGCGCCGCTGATTCTCGGCGGCGGCCCCTGCACCTAAATCCCGAGCCGATGGCCGATTTTTTTTTTTGATATTTTCCATCGGAGAGGGGGAAGAAGCGCTCCCCCGAGCTGCTGACGCTCTATTATGAGTGCCGCGAAAACGGAATGTCGAAGCGTGAGTTCCTGCGCCGCGCCGCGGGGCTGGATACTTTACGTCCCGTCGCTCTATGACGTGACGTTACAATGCCGACGGCACGCTTGCCTCCTTTGCGCCCAACTGCGCCGAGGCGCCCGCGCGGATTACCAAGCGCGTCATCTCCGATTTGGATACGGCTTATTTCCCGACCGACGCCGCCGTCCCCTTTCTCGAAACCGTGCACGACCGCGTGACGATGGAAACCTCGCGCGGCTGCATCCGCGGTTGCCGCTTTTGTCAGGCGGGGATCGTGTACCGCCCCTACCGCGAAAAGTCGGTGGAAAAAATCAGTTCCTGCGCCGCCGACTGCGTCCGTTACAGCGGCTATTCGGAAATTTCGCTGTCCTCGCTTTCCATCAGCGACTATTCGGAGATCCGCCGCCTGATCGACGAGCTGCTCGGCTGGACCGGAGCCGCGCAGCATCAGCCTGTCGCCGTCGATGCGCATCGACGCGTTTTACGGCGAGCTGATGCGCAGGTGATGAGCGTGCGCAAAAGCGGGCTGACCTTCGCGCCCGAGGCCGGCACCCAGCGCCTGCGCGACGTCATCAACAAAAACATCACCGAAGCGGAGATTCTCGCCGGCTGCCGTGAAGCGTTCGACAACGGCCGCACAGCGCTCAAGCTCTACTTTATGAACGGGCTGCCCACCGAGACCGACGCGGACATCGAGGGGCATCGCCGCGCTCGCGCAGCGCATCGTAGACGCGTTCTACGAGACCAAGCGCAACGGCAAGGGCTTCAACGTGACGGTGAGCGTGTCCTGCTTCGTTCCCAGGCCCTTTACGCCCTTCCAGTGGGAGGCGCAGGATTCGATCGCGGCGCTCGAGCGCAAGCAGCAGCTTCTCCGCGACGCCATCCGCACGCGCAAATCACCACCACACCACGTACATAGAAGCCGTGTTCGCGCGCGGCGACCGGCGGCTTTCCCGCGCCATCCTCGAGGCGGTGGACCGCGAGGGCAGGGACGGCTGGGACGAGTTCTTCCGCTTCGACACCTGGATGGAAGCCTTCGCCGCCGCGGGCATCGACCCCGATTTCTACGCCGTCCGCCGCCGTCCGTATACGGAGCTGCTGCCGTGGGACCACATCGACTGCGGCGTCAGCCGCGCGTTTCTGGTTCGGGAATCCGAAAAGGCGCGCGCGGGCGTTACGACGCCCGACTGCCGCACCCAGTGCGCCGGCTGCGGCGCCAACCGTCTGGGAGGGACACGTCCATGCTGCCCGTAAAGTGTTTTTTGAAAAGAAGGATATGGCGCGCTTATCTCGCACCTCGACCTCCAGCGCGCCGTGCGCCGCGCCGTCGAGCGCAGCGGACTGACCGTCCGGCAGACCGAGGGCTTCAACCCGCACCCGAAGATGGTGTTTTCCATGCCGCTTTCGATGTATCAGGAGAGCCTCTGCGAGATTCGTCGATATGGAGATGGACGGCGCCGGCATGACGAGATCGCCGCGCGGCTGGCGGCGGCGTTTCCGCCGGGCCTGCGCGTGACGGCCGCGGCGGCGCCGGTTTTCCCGGTCAAGCGCATAAAATACGCGGTCTATCGAATAGGTATAGTTACGTCTCTCGCCGCCGCGGAGGCCGAGCGGGCGCTTGCCGGACCGATGCCCGTGGAAAAGCGCGGCAAATCGGGCGTCCGCACGCTGGACATCCGGCCGCTGATCCGCGACTGCGCCGTCGCGCAGACCGGGGACGGGCTGGCGCTCGACGCAACGGTGGACGCCTCGGGCGAGAGCTATCTCAACCCGTCGTACATCGCCGCGTTCCTCGATCCGGCGGCGGAGGACGTCCGCGTGCTGCGCAGGAGATTCCTGCTGGCCGACGGCGGCGCGTTTTGTTAATAGAAAAAAGACTTGCGCGAAGCGGCGAACAGTGCTATAATATTGGAATAAAACAGGAAAGAAAGGGGCGGGGAGGCATGCATCGGACGGACGGGCGGCGGCTTTGCGCGCTGCTGACGCTGCTGGTGGCGCTTCTGCTGTCCGGCTGCGTCCGGACGCAACCGCCGGACGAGAGCGATGGCGGGACTGCGCGCCCGATATGCCCGCGCCCGCGCCGGCCGTCAGCGCCATCGACCTTGCGCACGCCACCGAGGAGCAGCTTTTTACATCGGCGAAGCTGACCGAGGCGCTTCCCGCGCTGCTGGAGGCCGACCGTGCGCTGACCGAGATTTTTGTCTGCGGCCGGCTGTATCTGGAGGGGGGATTACGGCGCTGTTGACCCGTATACGCCCTTTCCCGTCGAGCAGGGCGAAAAATACGCCGATTTTGCCGAGATCACCGCGCTGTTCGACGATGCGTTCGGCGCGGGCGGCGCCGGTCGGGAGGAATTCCTGGCCTATCCCGCTTACGGCCGTCCCGCCGTCAGCGAGCGGGACGGCGCGACCTATATCACGTCGCACTTCCTGCTGGCGTTTACCGATTTCTTCACCGCCGACGACGATGCAGGTGCTCGACATCAACGCCGCGGGCGCCTCGCTTTACGCGGTGACGCCGGGCGGGCAGGGCGTGTATTTCGGCGCCGTTCGGACGGGGAGCGGCTGGTTTCTGCGGCGCGGCACCTATTTTGCGTACCTCGATGCGCTGCGGGAGGCCGAACGGACTGCCGACTGGCATTCGTCGCCCGATTTCGACACCGGGATGGACGAGGGCAGCGCCGGCAGCCTGACCGGCCGCTGTCTGATTGTCAACGTCTTCCTGTCCGACCCGGAGAGCGGCTGGAGCGGGGAGGAGGTCTCCGCGTGCTGGAAATGCTCGGCGAGGGGACGGCCTTCCTCAACGCGTCGGCGGCGGCCGAGGGCGTGGAACTGTCCCCTGACCTGCACCGGCGAGGCGGATTCCCTGTACTTCCGCACCGAAACGGTTCTGCCTTCGGACTATATGGATTTCGGCTGGACGGGCGGGATCTTCGACGGCGAATTGGAGCCGTTCGTGCGCCGGAGCGTCGACATCGACGCGTACGACGGCTATTGCGTTATGCTGCATGTGAACAAGCAGGGCCGCAGCTACGCGCTCTCCTGCAACAGTGCGTATTATGACTACCGGCTGTATGCAGCTGAGCGCTGCGTGATGTACTACACGGCCGACGATACCTACGAATACGCGCCGAACGTGAGCATGTATATGCACGAAATGCTCCACCTGTTCGGTGCGGAGGATCTCTATGTGCCGTATCTTTGCGGCGGGCGAGGACAAACGCATCGAAGCCTATTGCCCCGGCGAGCTGATGCGGTATGTGCCGACGGACATACAGGAAACCTCGCTGTCGCCGTACACGATGTTCCGCATCGGCTGGCGCAATCGGCTCGACAGACAGTTTGCGGCTTTTGCGGATTGAACAGCGAATCAAAAAAACGGCTGCGCGCGCCGCGGCCGAACGGAGGTTGAAAGGCGAATGGAAACACAGCCGGTTTACAGGCGGGTGCTCGTCAAGCTCAGCGGCGAGGCGCTCGGCGGAACAGACGGCATCTTCGACAATGCCCGATTGGAGGAAATCTGCGCCCAGCTCAAGCGTATCGCCGACCTCGGCACCGAGGTCGCCGTCGTCATCGGCGCGGGCAACATCTGGCGGGGCGCGCGGCAGGCGGCCTGCACATCGACCGCGTGCGCGGCGACCACATGGGGATGCTGGCCACCGTCATCAATTCGCTCGCGGTACAGGATTATCTGCTCAAGGCCGGGCTGGAGACCGAGGTGCTTTCGGCCATCCCGATGGCGCAGGTCTGCGGCGTGTACGACCAGTATAAGGCGGACGCGTTCCTGCGCGCCGGCAAGGCGGTCATCATCGCCTGCGGCGTGGGGGTATCCCTATTTCTCGACCGATACGGGCATGGTTCTGCGCGCCGCCGAATTGAAGGCCGACGCGGTGCTGTCCGCCAAGGCCGTTGATTATGTGTACGATAAGGACCCGAAGAAGTACCCCGACGCCAAGCGCTACGAGGCGCTGACCTACGCCGAGCTGATCGAAAAGAATTTGCAGGTCATCGACGGTACGGCCGGCGCGTTCGCGCGCGACAACAATCTGCGCATCCTGCTCTTCTCGCTCGCCGAGCCGGAGAATCTGTATAAGGCCGCTTCGGGCGGGCGGGTCGGCACCGTCATAACAAACTGAAAAACAAAAGAGAAAAGGAGCAACCGATATGAAGCTGGATACCAAAGCCTTTGAGGACAAAATGAAAAAAACCATCGCCGTGCTGGAGGAGGAATTCGCCTGCATCCGCATCGGCCGCGCGCGCGTGCTGGACAAGATCACCGTCCCCTATTACGGCGCCGACGGCCGTCGACGGCGTGGCGACCGTGAAGGCTGTCGACGCGCGCACGCTCGCCATCACCCCTTGGGAGACGAACATGCTCAAGGAGCTGGAGAAGGCCATCAAGCCTCGGACATCGGCATCACGCCGCAAAAACGACGGCAAGTGCCTGCGGCTGGTGTTTCCCCCGCGCTCACCGAGGCGCCGGAAGGGCAATACCAACAGACCGCCAAAATGGGCGAGGCGAAGGTCGCCGTCCCGCAACCGCCGCGGACCCAACGACAAAACGCGAAAAAAGAAGAAATTCCGAGATGACCGAGGACGAGCAGAAGGCCACGCGAAAAAAAATCGTGCAGGACCTCGCCGACCGCTATGTCAAGGAGGTCGACGCCGCGGTCGAGAAGAAAAACAAGGAGATTATGGAGCTGTAATGCGTCTGCCGTTTCGCCGCAAGAGCAAGCTGCCGTCCGTGCTGCCGGCGCACCTTGCCGTGATTATGGACGGCAACGGCCGCTGGGCGTCGCGCCGCCGGCCTGCCGCGCAGCGCGGGTCATAAGGCGGGCTTTTGACAACTTCGTCAAGACCGTCGAGTTCTGCGCGGCGGCAGGAATCGGATATTTGACGGTTTACGCGTTTTCCACCGAGAACTGGAACCGCAGCGACGACGAGGTCGGCGCGCTGATGCGCATTATGAAGGACGCCATCGTCGAGTACGTCCCCACGCTGCGCGAGCGGAACATCCGCCTGCGCATTCTGGGCGACCTTTCGCGCTTCGAGCCGGACGCGCGCGCGGGGCTGGAGGACAGCGTCGCCGCGCTGGCGGGAACACGGGGATGACGCTGTCGGTCGCGCTTTCCTACGGCGGGCGGGACGAGATCGTCGCCGCCGCGCGGAAGGCGGCCGCCGCGGGCGAAATCACGAAGGAGACGCTTTCGGCGCACCTCTACACCGCCGGCATGCCCGACCCCGACCTCATCATCCGCACCAGCGGCGAGCTGCTGCGTGTCCAATTTCCTGCTCTGGCAGAGCGCGTACAGCGAATATTATTTCACCCCGACCCTTTGGCCTGATTTCGGGCGCGAGGCGCTATGCCGCGCCCTGTGGGATTACAGCGCCCGCAAGCGCCGCTTCGGCCGCGCGTGAGGGACCTCCATTTGTAAGGGATTTGATTGTCATGACCAACAGAATCGCAACCGCCGTCGTCGCGCTGGCGCTGTTCGTGCCCGTGCTGTATTTCGCCGGCACATGGGTATATCCGGCCGTGGTCGCGCTGCTCGGCGCAGTCGCCGTCTGGGAGATGCTCGGCTGCATCGGCGTGCGCGCGCGTCTGTTTCTCTCGCTGCCCTCGGCGCTGCTCGCCGTCGCCGCGCCGCTGCTGGCGCGGGTCTGTCCGGGCGCGCTTTATCCGCTGTATCTCGTCTACGGGCTGTATCTGCTGTTCGCGTCGGTGCTGTTCTATTCCAAGACCGAGTTTGTCACGCTGACCAAAACGGCGTTTACGATGCTGTTCGTCACCTTCGGCTTTGCCTCGCTCGTCCTTGTGCGCGACGCCGAGCCGCTGCGCTATCTGCTGATCTTCGTCGCCGCGTGGTCGACCGACACCTTTGCGCTCTTTGCCGGCAAGCTGTTCGGCCGCCGCAAGCTCTGCGAGCACATCAGCCCCAAAAAGACGGTCGCGGGTGCCGTCGGCGGCGTAATCGGCTGTATTGCCGCGTTCGCCGTCTACGCGCTGGCCGTCGGGCTGCTGTTTGACATATGGGAAACATGGGAAAATTATCTGCTGCTGGCGCTGCTGGCCGTCTGCGGCTCGCTCGTGTCGATGCTGGGCGATCTGGCGGCCTCGGTCATCAAGCGCGCCTTCGGCGTGAAGGATTACGGCAATATATTCCCCGGGCACGGCGGCGTGCTCGACCGCTTTGACAGCATCCTGCCGCTCGGCATCGCCGCCGCGGCGCTGCTGGCGGTGAACGCGCTGTGACGGGCGGGGTCGTCGTCCTCGGGGCGACCGGCTCGGTCGGCCGTCAGGCGTTGGACGTGCTGCGCGCGCGGGGGGAGCGTCCCCGCATATTGACCGCAAACCGCGACGCGGCGGGGCTGGCCGCGCTCTGTCGGGAATTTCTGCCCGACGAATGCGTCATCGGGGACGATGGATACAAGGCGCTCAAGCTGCTGCTGGCCGACACGCCGGTGCGCGTGTCCGCCGGCCGTGAATCGCTCTGCCGCGCGGCGGCGCTGCCCGGTCGGCCGGTTGTACTCAACGCCGTCGTCGGCGTCGGCGGCCTGCTGCCCACGCTGGCGGCGATTCGCGCGGGAAATACCGTCGCGCTGGCGAACAAGGAGACGCTCGTCGCCTACGGCACACAGGTGATGCGCGAATCGCGTGCGCATAACGCGCCCATCCTGCCGGTGGACAGCGAGCATTCCGCCATTTTCCAATGCCTGCGCGGCGAGGAAGGAAACGGCGTGCGCCGGCTGCTGCTGACGGCGTCGGGCGGCCCGTTTTACGGCAAAACGCGCGACGAGCTGCGCGCCGTCACGCCGGCGCTGGCGCTGGCGCACCCGAGCTGGCGGATGGGGCCGAAAATCACGGTCGATTCGTCCACGCTGATGAACAAGGGCTTTGAGATTATTGAGGCGGCGCACCTGTTCGGCCTGCCGCAGCAGGCGGTCGAGGTGCTCATTCACCGCGAGAGCATCGTGCATTCGATGGTCGAATTTGCCGACGGCGCCGTCAAGGCGCAGCTTTCCAAGCCGGACATGCGCCTGTGTATCCAGTACGCGCTCACCTATCCGGCGCGCTGTCCCTCGCCGGTCGAGCCGCTCTCCTTCGCGGGGCTGACGCTCGGCTTTGAAACGCCGGACACGGACACGTTTTTCCTGCTGCGGGCGGCGCGCGAGGCGTTTGACCGCGGCGGGAACGCCTGCGCGGCGCTCAACGGCGCCAACGAGGCCGCCGTCGCCGCTTTTTTGGCCGGCCGGCTCGGGTATCTAGAGCTGTTTGAGCTTGTCGCGCGCGCGGCCGACGAGGTGCCGTATATCGCCGAGCCGTCGCTGGAGGATATTTTGGAAACCGACCGCGCGGCGCGCGCGTATGTGAACGGAGGCTGTATTTGAACACAGTAGTGACGATTCTGGTAACGATTCTGATTTTCGGACTGTTGATTTTCATACATGAGCTGGGGCATTATATCGCCGCGCGTATCTTTCACGTCGGCATCAAGGAGTTTGCCATCGGCATGGGGCCGAAGCTGTTCTCCCGCCGCGGCAAGCATAACGTCTTCTCGGTGCGCGCGCTGCCCATCGGCGGCTTCGTGTCGATGGTCGGCGAGTATGCCGACGACCGCGAGGAGGATTTGGACGAGGCCGACCGCGGCAAAACGCCGCTGAACACGATCCCCGTCTGGCGGCGCATCGTCATCTGCCTTGCCGGCCCGCTGATGAACGTGCTGCTCGGCATGCTCGTGATGAGCCTTGTCGTCGTGAGCACGCCGGTGCTCGGCTCGACGACGGTCGCCCAATTTGTAGAGGGCAGCACGAGCGATGCCTCCGGCCTCCGGCCGGGCGATACGATTTTAGAGGTCGCCGGGCAGAAGATCCATGTGATTATCGAATTGAATTACGTCATCGCCGTCGACGGCATCGAGCCGGTCGACGTGCTCGTCGAGCGCGACGGGGAGGAGGTGCTGCTCCGAAACGTCAGCTTCCCGGTCACGGACGAGGACGGCGTGGCGCTGGCCAACCGCGATTTTGCGGTCTACCGCGCGGAAAAGACGGCGGGCGAGGTGGTCTATCAGGCGTTCTGGCAGTCGGTGGCGACGATAGAGCTGACCGTCGATTCGCTGGTCGATACCTTCCGCGGCCGCTACGGGATAAGCGCGCTCTCCCGGCCCCATCGGCATCGGCGAGCAGGTCGGCGAGGTGATCCAGAGCACCGAGGGCGCCGCCGCCACGCTGCGGAATCTGGCGAGCATGATGGTGCTGATCTCGATGAGTCTGGGCGTGTTCAACCTGCTGCCCATCCCCGTGCTCGACGGCGGCCGCATCCTGTTCTATATCATCGAGGGCATCCGCCGCAAGCCGATGGACCCGAAGTATGAGAACGCCGTCAGCGCGGTGTTTATGCTGTTCCTGCTGGTGCTGATGGCCGTGATTGCGTTCAAGGACATCATCGGGCTGTTCTGATTCGGAGGGGGCGAAACGTCTATGAGAAGGCAAAGCAAAACAGTCACGGTGCGCGGCGTCGCCATCGGCGGCGGCAGCCGCGTCACGGTGCAGTCGATGACGAACACCGATACGGCCGACCGCGACGCGACGCTCGCGCAGATCCGCGCGCTGGAGCGCTGCGGCTGCGACATCGTGCGGTTTACGGTGAATTCCGCCGCCGCCGTCGCCAATATCCCCTATTTTTTAGAGCATACGCCGCTGCCGCTGGTGGCGGACATCCATTTCGATTATAAGCTCGCGATCGACGCGGCCGAAGCCGGAATTTCGAAAATCCGCATCAACCCCGGCAACATCGGGGACGACGACCGCGTGCGCGCCGTCGCCCGCACCTGCGCGCGGCTGGGCGTGCCGGTGCGCGTGGGCGTCAACGGCGGGTCGCTGGAAAAACAGATCGCCGCAAAATACGGCGCGCCGACGGCCGAGGCGCTGGCCGAGAGCGCGCTCGAAAACATCCGGCGTCTGGAGCGCTTCGGGTTCGACGAGCTGGTCGTGTCGGTCAAATCCTCTGACGTAAAGCTGATGATCGAGGCCAACCGCCTCATCGCCGCGGCCTGCCCGTATCCGCTGCATCTCGGCGTGACCGAGGCGGGGCCGCGCCGCACGGGGCTGGTCAAGGGCGCCATCGGCATCGGCGCGCTGCTGGCCGACGGCATCGGCGATACGATACGCGTTTCGCTCTCCGACGACGTGACCGAGGAGGTCGAGGCCGGCAGAAGCATCCTGCGCGCGCTCGGCCTGACGGGCGGGTCAACCTCATCTCCTGCCCGACGTGCGGCCGCTGCCGTACAGACTTAATCTCGAAGGCGCGCGCGCTCGAAAAGCGGCTGGCCGCCATCCGCACCGACCGCGTCGTCAACGTCGCGCTGATGGGCTGCGCCGTCAACGGCCCGGGCGAGGCCGCGGGCGCGGATCTCGGCTGCGCCTGCGGAAACGGCGACGCGCTGCTGTTTGTCGGCGGCAAAACGGTCGGCCGGATCAACGAAAACGAAATTGAGGAGACGCTGGTTGCGGAAGTGGAGAAGTGGCTGGCAGGGAAAACGGGATGATGAAGGAAAAAAATTTTTCAGGCAGTTCAAACGATATGAAGCGAGCGCCGCCGCAATGGGGGCGCTGGACGCGCTGCTCGAATACACGCCCCGCATGGACGTCGCGAACCGCCGCGTCACCTGTGAACTGAAGCTGTCCAAGCGGGTCGCCGCCTCTATTCTGTTTGAGATTGCCGACGGGATCAAGGCCGCATACGAGCTGAGCTTCGTCCGCCTGTATCCCCGATACGACAGCGCCCTGTTTTCCGCCGCCTGCATCGACGACCTGATCGAAACGCTCTGCCGCAGCACCGAGAAGATCGGCCGCGGCTTTTTTGACGACTGCACCTACGAATACGACGCATCCGCCGCTACGGTCACCATCCGCCTGCGCGACGGGATGAACGCCGCGATGCTCAACAGCGACGGCGCCGACCGCTTCCTGCACGACTGCGTGCGGCAGGCGTTCGGGCTGGACGTCCGATTTGTGCTTCGGCGAGGTCGGCGATATCACCGAGCTCGAGCATGTGGAGGAGGCGCGCCGGCAGCTCAGCAGGCAGTACGCCGAAGCCGTCGCGCGCACGGCCGCTCCCGCCGCCGAGCGCGACGAGCCGCGCGTGGAAAAGGACAAGTCCTTCGCACCCGTCGAGGGCGAGCCGGATTTTGAATACCTCAACGACGCAAAAACGCTCGTCCGCAGCGGACGGATCGTTTTTGACCTCGAGGGCGCGGAACTTCTGTACGGCCGCGCGCCCTGCCTGCCCTGCGCCCGATTCGGGACATCCGCGACAACGCCTCCTGCGCTTTCCTCGGCCGCGCCTTTATGGAGGAGGAGCGCGAAAGCCGCGACTATACCAAGCGCACGATCAAGCTGTATCTCACCGATCTGGAATCGTCGGTGATCGCGCGCTTCAGCATCGCCAGCACCGAGCCGCTCGACGTGTCCAAAACGCCGGCCTATTACCTCGTCGAAGGGAAAGCGGGCTACGACCAGTACGAGGGCGAGACGGTGGTGCGCCTTCAGTCGCTGTCGCGCGTGAAAAACGTCATCCGCGCCGACGGCCATCCCACGCCGCGCGTGGAGCTGCATCTGCATACCAATATGTCCGCCGTCGACGCGCTCTGCGACCCCGCCGAGGTGCTGCGCGTCGCGGAAAGCCGCGGTATGCCCGCCGTCGCCATCACCGACCACGGCAACGTGCAGGCTTATCCCGAGGTGATGAAGGCGCGCAAGAAATATAAGAACGTCAAGCCGCTCTACGGCATGGAGGGCTATCTGGTCGACGATACCGCGCGCGCCGTGTTCGGCTACCGGCTGGGTACCAATCTGGCGCTGACGGATACCGAGTTCGTCGTGTTCGACATCGAGACGACCGGCCTGTCGCCCAAGACCTGCGGCATCACCGAAATCGGCGCGGTCGTGTACAAAAACGGCGAGGTCGAATCGGTGTTCGAAACCTACGTCAACCCCGGCATGCCCATCCCCGAGAACATCGTCCAACTGACCGGCATCACCGACGAAACGGTCGCCGACGCCCCGCCGGAGGCGGAGGCGGTGCAGGCGTTTCTGGATTTTGCCAAGGACCGCATGCTCATCGCGCACAACGCCAACTTCGACGTCGGCTTCATCCGCTCGGTGTGCGAGCGGAACGGGATGCGGTTCGACAATACATATCTTTGACACCGTTTCACTTTCGCGCTACCTCAACCGCAGCCTTGCGCGCCACACCCTTTGATTCGCTGCGCGACCACTATAAGCTGGGCGCGTTCAACCATCACCCGCGCCAGCGACGATACGCGCATGCGGCGAAAATCTTCGCCTGTATGGCCGACCAACTTGGAAAAAAAGGACGGCGTCAAGACCATCGACGAGATGCTCAACGCGATGGCCGGCAGCGCCCGACCCCAAGCGGCTGCGGCCCTACCACGTCAGCATCCTCGTGGCCAGCGCCGCGGGGCTGAAAACCTGTATAAAAATGATCTCGGATTCCTATATCAGCTACTACTACCGCTATCCGGAGACTGCCGAAAACCCTCATCGCCGAGAACCGCGACGGACTGCTCATCGGCTCCGCCTGCGAGGCGGGCGAGTTGTATCAGGCCGTGCTCGACGGCAAGCCCGACGGCGAGCTGGAGAAAATCGCTTCCTTTATGATTACTTTGAAATCATGCCGCGCTGCAACAATCAGTTTCTGATCGACGAAAAACGCGTCGGAACCGATCAGGCCAGCGGCATGGCCGAGCTGGAGCGGCTTAACCGCCGCATCGTCGAGCTGGGCGAGAAGGGGCAAGCCGGTCGTCGCCACCGGCGACGCATTTTCTGGACAAGGAGGACGAAATCTACCGCCAGATTCTCCAGTTCGGTATGAAATTCGGCGACGCGATGCGCGAGACCTCGCTGTATCTGAAAACGACCGACGAGATGCTGGAGGAATTCTCCTACCTCGGCGCGGACAAGGCCTTCGAGGTGGTCGTGACCAATACCCGCGCCATCGCCGACCGCATCGACGGCGGCATCAAGCCCATCCCCGACGGACAGTATACCCCAAAATCGAGGGCGCGGAGGAGGAGCTGACCACCTGCTGTTATGACCGCGCGCGGGGAGATGTACGGCGACCCGCTGCCGAAGCTCGTCGCCGAGCGGACGGAAAAGGAGCTTTCCTCCATCATTAAAAAACGGGTTCGCGGTGCTCTACATCATCGCGCGCAAAGCTCGTTATGAACAGCGAGAGTCAGGGGCTATCTCGTCGGCTCGCGCGGCTCGGTCGGCTCGTCGGTCATCGCCACGCTCTGCGGTGTTTCGGAGGTCAACCCGCTGCCGCCGCACTACCGCTGCCCGAAGTGCCGCCATTCCGAGTTCTTCACCAACGGCGAGGTGGGCAGCGGCTTCGACCTGCCGCCGAAGAATTGATCCGGCGTGCGGTACGCCGATGCTGATGGACGGGCACGACATCCCGTTCGAGACCTTCCTCGGCTTCCACGGCGAGAAGGCGCCGGACATCGACCTCAACTTTTCCGGCGACAATCAGGCCGACGCGCACAAATACACCGAGGTGCTTTCGGCAAGGAGAACATTTTCCCCGCGCCGGCACCGTCGGCACCATCGCCTCCAAAACCGCCTACGGCTTTGTCAAGAAGTTTCTGGAGGAAAAGGGGTTGACGCTGACCAAGGCGGAGGAAAACCGCCTCATCAGCGGCTGCGTCGGCATCAAGCGCACGACGGACAGCATCCGGGCGGCATGGTCGTTATCCCCAAGGAGTACCAGATTTACGATTTCACGCCCATCCAGCACCCCTGCCGACAAGGACAGCAGCGGCGTCATCACCACCCACTTCGCGTTCCGAATATCTGCACGACACGCTGCTCAAGCTGGACATCCTCGGCCACGATGTGCCCACCTTTATAAGGTGTTCGAGGATTACACCGGCATCGACATCCGCACCGTTCCGATGAACGACCCCCTGAGGTGATGGAGCTGTTTAATCTCCACCAAGCCGCTCAAGCCGCGGGAGGACACCGGCTGCGAGCTGGGCGCGCACGCGCTGCCCGAGATCACGCCCTATGTGATGCAGATGATGCAGACGGCCAAGCCCAAAGACCTTCGCCGACCTGCTGCAGATTTCCGGCCTGTCCCACGGGACGGGCATCTGGCTGGCAACGGCGAGGAACTGATCAAAAACGGCACCTGCACCATCAAGGAAATCATCGGAACGCGCGATTCGATCATGCTCTACCTCATCCAGAAGGGCGTGGACTACTCGATGGCCTTCAAAATTATGGAATCGGTCCGCAAGGGCAAGGGCTTGACCGAGGAGATGGAAACGGCGATGCGCGGAAGCGCCGTCCCCGAGTGGTATATCGAATCCTGCAAGAAAATTCGGTACATGTTCCCCAAATCGCACGCCGCCGCCTATATGATGGGCACGCTGCGGCTCGGCTGGTGCAAAGTCCACCGCCCGGTCGAGTATTACGCGACCTATTTCACCGTCAAGCCCGAGGGCTTCGACGCTTCCATTGCCGCCGGCGGGATGAAGGCGGTGCGCAAAAAAATCGTCGAGCTGGAAAACAGCGAGGAAACGAACAAAAAGTGACGCCGATACGCTCGTTCTGTCTGCAGGTCATCCGCGAGATGTTCGCACGCGGCTACGAGTTCCTGCCGGTCGACGTCTATAAGTCGCACGCGTATCGCTTCGTCCCCGAAAACGGGAAGATTCGCATGCCCTTCTCCGCGCTCGTCGGGCTGGGCGAGACCGCCGCGCAGAACATCTACGATGCCATCCGAAACGGCCGCGCCACCACGCTCGAGGAACTGAAAACCGTCGCCTCGCTGACGAAAAACGTCGTCGAGATCCTGCGCAGCAACGACTGCCTCGGCGGCCTGCCCGAGTCGGATCAGATGACGCTGTTCTGAAAATCCCCCTTGACAACGAGCCTCAAATGTGATACTATGATACCATACTAAAGTGAAAAGCCGGTGAACCTGACGATGGAAAAGACGAAAATAACCGTTCCCAACGGCACGCGCGACCTGATTTTTGAAGAGGTCACGGCCGAGCGCGAGCTGGAGGGGCGGATCGACGGCCTGCTCGACGTGCTGGGCTACCGCCCGGTGCGCACGCCGTCTGTGGAATACTACGATTTGTTCGACCAGAGCAACCGCTATATCGATGAAACGCAGATGTATAAGCTCACCGACGGCGACGGCCGTCTGATCGTGCTGCGGCCGGACAACACCGCGCCCATCGCGCGGCTGGTCAGCTCGAAGCTGCACGCGGAGCCGCTGCCGCTGCTCATCCGCTACGGCCAGCGCGTGTTCCCGCAGCAGCGCGGCCTATAACGCGCTGCGCCATGAGGTGCTGCAATACGGCGTGGAGGTCATCGGCGGCGACCGGCGGAGCGAGGACCTGCGCGTCCTCTTCACGGCGTTCGAGACGCTTTCGCTCTGCGGCGGCGATTATAAAATCGAAATCGGCCATGCGCAGTTCTTCGACGCGCTCATCGATACGCTGGAGCTTTCCGCCGACGAAAAGAAGGCGGTCAAGGCGTATCTGGCGGCCAAGAATTCGTCGATGATGCCGTTCGGCGTCTCGGCGGGGCAATCCCGCGCGCTGGACATCGCCCGCAGACTGCCGCGGCTGTGCGGCGGCGCGGAGGTGCTGGAGGAATCCCGCCGGCTGGCGGGTGGCAGCGGCCGCGCGGCGGAGATCGTCGACTATGTGGAAAGCGTGTACAACGCCTTCATCGAAAGCGGCTATGCGGACCGCATCATCATCGATATGGGTATTGTGCAGCGCATCGAATACTATACGGGAATCGTGTTCAAAGGGCTATATCGGCGGCATCGGCGCGCCGGTGCTCGGGCGGCCGCTACGACCAGCTTTATTCCGGCTTCGGCCGCGAAAGAACCGCCTGCGGCTTCGCACTGGACGTGTCCGACGTCGCCGCATCGCGCGCCGTGTGTCCCGTAAGGAGCCGGCCGAACCGCCGCTGGATTTCTCGGCGGGCAGCGCCAGCATCGCGGCGGCCAAGGCGTTTTTGGAGAAGGGAGGGGCGGCGCCGGTGATCCGCATCGCACTGACAAAGGGGCGCATCGAAAAAAAAAGCGCGCTCGAGATTCTCAAGGCCTGCGGCTACGACGTCGGCGAGCTGGAGGCGAAGGGGCGCAAGCTCATCTTCCGCACCGGCAATCTGGAGATCGTGCTGGCCAAGGCCGCGGACGTCATCACCTATATCGACCGCGGCGTCTGCGACGTCGGGTTTGTCGGCAGCGACACCATCAACGAGCACGGCGGGGAATTTCTATGAGATGCTCGACCTCGGCTTCGGCGTCTGCCGCTTCGCGCTCGCCGGGCTGCGCGGACAGGATTTTTACAGCGGCTACCAGCATAAGGTCACCGTGGCGACGAAATACCCCCGTCGTCGCGCGCAAGTATTTCAGCGAAAAAGGGCGTGGACTGCGAGATCGTTCGCATCGACGGCTCGGTCGAGCTGGCGCCCCTGCTCGGGCTGGCGGACGCCATCGTCGACATCGTCGAGACGGGCGCGACCCTGCGCGAGAACGGTCTGGAGGTCTACGAGGACATCCTGCCCGTGTCGGCGCGCTGCATCGTCAACGCCGTTTCCATCAAGCTTAAGAACGCGGAGATCGGGGAATTCCTGCGCCGCGTAGAGGAGGCAAAGGCATGAAAATTTTTGCATATAAGGACGTCGGAGCGCTCTACGAGCTGCTGGAAAGCCGCACGCGGCGCGGCAACGCCGAGATCAGCGGCCGCGTGGCTTCGATCCTCGCGCGCGTGGCCGAGGGCGGCGACGCGGCGGTGAAGGCCGTCACGAGGGAGACCGACGGTGTCGAGCTTGCGTCGCTCGAGAGCTGCCTGCGGCCGAGGCGGCTAGACCGCTTGGCCGCGCAGACGCCGCCGGCGCTCTACGAAACGATGGAGAAGGCCGCGGCCAATATCCGCCGCTATCACGAAAAGCAGAAAAGCACGGGCTACGAGCTGCGCGAGCCGGGCAGACTGCTCGGTCGCATCGTCCGCCCGCTTCGGCGCGTCGGCGTGTATGTCCCCGGCGGGACGGCGGCGTATCCCTCCACCGTGCTGATGAACTGCATCCCTGCCGCCGTGGCCGGGGTGGAGGAAATCGTCATCGCCACCCCCGGCCAAGCGCGGGGGGGCATCGCGCCCGGTCGCAGCGGCGGCGAAAAATCGCCGGCGTCGGCCGTGTGGTCACCGTCGGCGGCGCGCAGGCGGTCGCCGCGCTCGCGTACGGCACCGAGACGCTGCCGCGCGTCGATAAGATTGTCGGCCCGGGCAACATCTACGTCGCCGAGGCGAAAAAGCAGCTCTTCGGCCGCGTGGACATCGATATGATCGCCGGCCCGAGCGAGGTGCTGATCGTCGCCGACGAATCGGCCGACGCGGAATTTCCGCAGCCGCCGACCTGCTGTCTCAGCTCGAGCACGACGCGTTCGCCTCCGCCATCCTCGTCACCACCTCCGCGCCGCTGGCCGAGCGGGTCGGCAAAGCGCTGGAGGCGCAGGCGGCGAAGCTGTCGCGCACCGAAATCGTCTCGCAGTCGCTCGGCGCGTACTGCGCCGCCGTCCTCTGCGGCAGTCTGGACGAGGCGTTTGCGGTCGCGAACGAAATCGCGCCCGAGCATCTTGAAATCACTTACCGCCGATCCGTCGGGCGACCTTGCGCGCGTGCGCAACGCGGGCAGCGTCTTCCTCGGCGCCCTATACGCCCGAAACCGCTCGGCGATTATTTCGCGGGCACCAACCACGTCCTGCCGACCAACGGCACCGCGCGCTTCTCCTCGCCGCTGTCGGTGGACGATTTTGTGAAGAAAATGAGCTATCTGCAATATGACCGCGCATCGCTGCTCGACGTGGCGGCGGACATCATCCGCTTCGCCGAATGCGAGGGATTGGACGCGCACGCCGAGAGCGTGCGCATCCGCACCCGCGAAAAAGCCGTCCGAGTCCGAAAAGTTGTTTGAGGGAAGGGAGATGTCCGAATGATTGCGCGCATTCCCGAAAAAGCTGCAAAGCAAAGAGCCGTACACGCCGGTGACGGCCGGCTATTCCATCCGGCTGGATGCGAACGAAAGCCCGTATAACGTCCCCGCCGAGCTGCGGGAGGATATGAAGCGGGCGCTCGACGACATCGATTTCAACCGCTATCCCGACCCGCTGGCCGCCGACCTCTGCAAAGCGTTCGCGCGGGCGTACGGCATCCGAAGCTCCTATGTGACCGCCGGAAACGGCTCGGACGAGCTGATCGGGCTGATCCTTTCCTCTTTTTCTGGAAAAGGGGGGAGGGCGTCACCGTGGCGCTGCCGGATTTCTCGATGTACGCGTTTTACGCCTCGCTGTCCGAGGAAAAGCTGCATGTGTTCAAAGCGCGACGGCGCCCGACGCTCGACGGCCTGCGCGCGTTCGTGCGGGGAGACGGCAGCGCGGCGGTGATCTTCTCCAACCCCTGCAACCCGACCGGACAGGGCTATGACCGCAAGAGCGTTTTGCAGTTCGTCCTCTCGACGGACGCGCTCTGCATCATCGACGAAGCGTATATGGACTTCTGGGACCAGAGCATCCTTGCCGACGCGCCGTGGCTGGAAAACGCGTTCGTGCTGCGGACGCTCCAAGGTCTTCGGCGCCGCCGCGCTGCGGCTGGGCTTCGCCGTGGCCAACGCAAAGCTGACGGCCGCGCTGCGCACGGCGAAAAGCCCGTATAACGTCAACGCCGTCTCGCAGGCGTTCGGCAAGCTGCTGCTCGAGCGGCGGGACGCCGACCGCAGCGCCGAGCTGGCGGGGCGGCGCGCAGACTGCGGAAGGCACTGCTGCCCTATTTCCCCGGCATCTCGGAAACGGTTACCAACTTTGTGTATATCGAAACGCCGCAGGCGTCCGCAGTCGCCGCTTATCTGGCCTCGCGCGGGATCGCCGTGCGTCTGTTCCCGAACGCGCTGCGCATCACGGCGGGCAGCGGTGCGGAGAACGACGCGCTGCTTGCGGCGCTGCGGGATTATTTTGCAAAATAAAGAAATATAGGAAAGGAACGTGAACCCTATGCCGACCGTCAGACAGTCGCTTGTCGAACGCAATACCTCCGAAACGCAGATCCGCCTCGCGCTCCGGCTGACCGAGGGGACGCCGGGCAGCCTGACCGGAAGCTGCGGGATCGGCTTCCTCGACCTTATGCTGCGCGCGGTCTGCGTGCATGGCGGGATGGATATCGAGCTGCAAATGCACGGCGATTTGGAGGTGGACTGCCACCATTCCGCCGAGGACCTCGGCATCGCCTTCGGGCAGGCCTTCTGGCAGGCGGCGGGGGACAAGAATTCCCTCTGCCGCTACGGCGAGTCGTTCGTGCCGATGGACGAGAGTCTGGCCCGCACCGTGCTGGACATCTCCGGCCGCCCCTACCTCGTGTTCGACTGTGCATGGAGGAACGAGCGCGTCGGCGGGCTGGATCTGTGCATGATCCGCGAGTTCTTCTACGCCTTCTCCTATTCGGCGGGCGTGACTCTGCATATGACGCTGCTGTACGGCGAAAACGACCACCACAAGGCCGAGGCGCTGTTCAAGTCCTTTGCGCGCGCGCTTCAGACGGCATCCGGGCTGCGGACGGGCGGCGTGCTTTCGACGAAAGGAATCTTATGCTGACGATTATCGATTATTCTATGGGCAATCTCCATTCGGTCGGCAACGCGCTCGACCGTCTGGGCGTGCCGTATCGGATCAGCGCTTCCCCGAAGCGCTCGAATCGGCGGACGGGCTGATCCTGCCCGGCGTCGGCGCGTTCCCCGACGCGGTGCGCTGCCTGAAGCGAAAAGGGGCTGTTCGACCGCTCCGCGCCGCCGCGTGTTCAGCACGCTCCAGAAGAAACAATGGC
>VOFK01002515.1_pt1 | contig 35714 bp, 62 predicted proteins | sample 5384121 | NCBI WGS metagenome assembly VOFK01 (sample SAMN12384730, study PRJNA508395) | human gut metagenome | isolation source: healthy gut J | host: Homo sapiens | reverse complement strand
TGTCGCTCAAAATTGTAGGCCTCGGCAGTGATATCGTTTTCTTTTTGTCATTGTGGTTTTTGCTTTTCCGCCGCCGTAGACAAAAAATTTTAATATTCGGATGTTTTTGTCGTAACAAAGAATCGGATTCTATTTCAAAAGAACTTTAGTTAAGTTTGCACGGCATTATATATAAAAAAAATGCGATATGAAAGATCTATCATGTTTTTGTTGTTGTATCAGAACAGCTGAAACTTTATGCAATGCATCTTGTTGGCTTTAGTAGAAGCTACTATTCGGGCGCTTTTGTTGTTGATCGTCGGAGCGATGTTTTACGAACATGGTTTCTTCCGCTATCGGTGCCGATGCCAGCGGCGAAAATCTGCGTGTCCTGTTGCCGTATGGATTATTTTTCTGTTTCGATGACTCTTCTCATATCTCACTTCGAATATAGAAGCGCCAAAAGAAACGTCACCGGCGGTTGGCCTGGATTTTTGAGCGGTTTGCTGTATCCGGACTTCGATACCGGTCATTTTTCCATCGTCCGGAAGAAGCAGAAGGGGCGCATCTTCGCAATTTTGGGAGTTTCTGACGGAAGTTTTACTTATCTTGTCTTATTACCACTCTTTCTGACTTGTCCAACGGACTGGTCCGTTTGCTGGGGCGTCGCACCAATCCTTTCTGATAGCACGCCTTTTTGGCTATCATTCCTGATTGGTACGGTTATTGATGCTGCCACGCAGATGCACGGTGAATGGCATTACCTTGGTGGATTCTATTTGTTCACGGTTACCAGTGCGGTATGTGTGACGGGTTGGCGCCCGTTGATGGTCGACTATTTATGCTCAATGGCGATCTGTTATCATCCTCAAGCGATCCAGGTAGGAGGATTAGGTAATGACATTGACCAGTTTCTTCGCTATGTTTCCTTATGGGAAATACTTCCCCTTTCACAACCGTTATGGCATGATATGGTGTTAGCTCCACTGCTGGGCTGCCCTTATTGTCCATCAAAAAGAGAGAGTATTTGATTTTATATTACTGAAGCGGTATCGGCATGATTTCTATCTGGTTCAGCATCCACGAAGCCCACTTGGAATGACTTTGAAGTTTGGCTTTTGTTACGTATTGCTTTTCCGACGACTGGCGGCAGCCTGGCGGGGTGCGGGGCTTTTACCTGTACCTGCTGGCACCCCGGCAAGAAGCTGACCTTCATGGGGACGGAACTGGCCCAATGGCACGAGTGGGATTTCGCCGGACAGCTGGACTGGTATCTGCTGGAGCAGGAGGACTGCCGCCGGACTCATGAATGTATCCGGGAGCTGAACCGCTTTTTATCGGAAAAACCGGCCCCTGTGGGAGAACGACAGCGACTGGAATGGCTTCGAGTGGCTGGTGGCCGATGACAACCGCAAAGAACGTCATCGTGTTCCTGCGGCGGGATCGGGCGGGCCATGAGCTGGTCTGTGCGGTGAATTTCTCCCCGAGGCGTGGGAGGCCTACCGCTTCGGCGTGCCGGGGGGCAAGCGGTATTATGAAGAGGTGTTCAACACCGACAGCCTCCAGTGGGGCGGCTCCGGTGTGTGCAATGAGGGGCTGCTGACCGTGGAGGACGTTCCCTCCCACGGGCGGGGAAAGGTCCCTGAGGATCAGGATCCCGCCGCTGGGCGGGTGATCCTCAAGGGGCCGGTCCAGGCGGCCCGCAGAACCGAAAAAAACGGAACGGAGGGACGGACATGAAAAAAAATGTGTCGCCATGCTTCTGGCCGGCGGACAGGGAGCCGGCTGTATGTGCTTACCGGCGACATGGCAAAGCCTGCGGTACCCTTTTGGCGGGAAGTTCCGCATCATTGATTTTCCCCTGTCCAACTGCGCCAACTCCGGCATTGACACCGTGGGCGTGCTGACCCCAGTACCGGCCGCTGGAGCTCAACAGCTACATCGGCAACGGTCAGCCGTGGGAGCTGGACCGGCTGGACGGCGGCGTTCACATTCTGCCGCCCTACCAGAGCGCCACCGGCGCCAGCTGGTACAAAGGGGACGGCCAACGCCATCTATCAGAACATCGGCTTTGTGGATCTGTACGATCCGGGTATGTGGCGGTGCTCTCCGGCGACCACATCTATAAGATGGACTATGCCGTGATGCTGCGCCGCCACAAGGAGACCGGGGCTGCCTGCACCATCGCCGTGATGGAGGTGCCGTGGGCGGAGGCCAGCCGCTTCGGTATCATGTCGGTGGACGGGGAGGACCGCATCACGGAGTTTGCCGAAAGCCCAAGGCCAAAGAGCAATCTGGCGTCGATGGGTATTTATATCTTCACATGGAGCAAGCTGCGGGAGTATCTGGTGGCCGACGAGGCGGACCCCACCTCGGAAAACGACTTCGGCAAGAACATCATCCCGCCATGCTGGCGGCGGGGGAGCGGATGACCGCATGGCGCTTTGACGGCTACTGGAAGGACGTGGGGACGCTGGTGTCCCCTGTGGGACGCCAACATGGATATGCTGAGTCCCGGCTCCGGACTGAACCTGCTGGATCGCCGGTGGCCTATTTACAGCCGCACGCCCTCCTGCCCCCGGCCTATGTGGGATCCAAGGCGGACATCGGCAACAGCGTCGTGGCCAAGGGCTGCGAGGTGCTGGGCGAGGTGAAGAACAGCGTCCTCAGCTACAACACCCAGGTGGGGGAGGGGCCGTCGTCTCTTACTCCGTGCTGATGCCCGGCGCCGTGGTGGAGTCGGGAGCCGTGGTGCAGTACGCCATCGTGGGTGAGAGCTGCCGCATCGGCAGGGACGCTCAGGTGGGCGCTCCGCCGGAGACGGCACAGGATCCGGATGACTGGGGCGTGGCGGTGCTGGGACCCGGTACCGTGATAGGGGACGGGGAGATCGTCCCCGCCCAAGACTCTGCTGGACCGGCATCACGGGGAGGTGAAGGCATGAACCACACCATGCACGGCATCATCTTTTCTTACGGAAAGCCCACGGGGCTGGGGGATCTGATCGCCCACCGCATCCCCGGCTCCATGCCCTTTGGCGGCAACTACCGGGTGGTGGACTTTATGCTCTCCAGCATGGTCAACGCCGGGATCCACGATGTGGGCGTCATCATGCACGGCAAGTGCCAGAGTATGCTGGATCATCTGGGCAACGGCCGCAGCTGGGATCTGAGCCGCAATCGGGGCGGGCTGACGCTGCTGCCGGCCTTCGCCTGCCGAGAGCCGCACCTCCGCCGGACGCTTCCGGGGGAAGGTGGAGGCACTGGGCTGCGTGCTGGAGTACCTACGGGAGATCAGGCAGGAGTATGTGGTGCTGGCGGACAGCGATCTGGTCATCAATCTGCCGCTGGAGCAGGTATTGCAGGAGCATCGCCTCCGGGGCCGACCTGACGGAGGTTTGTACGGCGGAGCCCGGCGACCCCAGCGATACCTATCTGGAGATGGATGAACAGGGGGGCCGCATCGTGGATGGGCCTACGACGTCCACACCCCCGGCGGGTTACCGCTGCCTGAACGTGTGCATCCTGCGGCGGGGCTGCTGGTGCGCTGGTGGAGAGTGCATGGCCCACAACCGGTACAGCTTCCGCCACCACATTTTACAGGATCAGAAGGATCGGCTGCATCTGCACGCCTATGTGTGGCAGGGTATGCCGCCCGCATCGATACGGTACAGACCTACTACCGCCGCAGCATGGAGCTGCTGGACCCGGCGCAGCGGCGGCTGCTGTTCGACCCCGGCGGCCCATTCTGGCCAAGGAGAACGATGCGCCTCCGGCGTATCTGGACCCCTGCCGGGGTGTGCGAGAACTCCCTCATTGCCGATGGCTGCGATATTCAGGGCAGCGTGAAAAACTGCATTCTGTTTCGGGGTGTCCGGGTAGAGAAGGGAGCGCAGGTGGAGAACTGCGTGCTCTTTTAAGGGCACGGTGGTGAAAAAAGGATGCCACCCTGCGCTGCGTCATTGCCGACAAGGCTGTGACCATCCGGGAGGGACGCACCCTCATTGGAGACGAGCTATCCTGTGGTGGTGGCCCGCAACGCCACCGTATAAACGAATCGTCCCTCCCGCAGGCTGCGGGGAGGGGACACAAGGAGGTAACGGCATGGATATCTTATATGTGACCAGCGAGGCGGCTCCCTTCTGCAAGACCGGAGGTCTTGCGGATGTGCTGGGAGTCTCCCGCCGGCGGTGGCTGCCGGTGGGGGATCGTGCGGCGGTGATCCTGCCGCTGTACGGGCAAGTTTCGGACGCATGGAGAGAAAATGCGCTGGCACGGCTATACCTATGTGGACCTGGCGTGGCGGCATGAGTACTGCGGCCTGTTCTCGCTGGAGTATCGGGGCGTCGTCTGGTATTTTCTGGATAACGAGCGGTACTTCCGCCGTGGGGGCGCTGTATGGCCAGATGGACGATGGAGAGCGGTTTGCCTTCTTTTCCAAGGCGGTGGTGTCGGTGCTTCCCATGCTGGAGTGGCGGCCGGAGGTGATCCACTGCAACGACTGGCAGACTGCACTGGTGCCGATTTACTTGAAAACTGTGGCTGAAAACGTTTCCACCGTGTTCACCATTCACAACATCGAGTATCAGGGCAAGTACGGCGCCGACACGGTGGAGGATCTTTTCGGCCTGAACCGGGGAGACTGGTATGAGAGCGGCGTTCTACAGATGGATGGGTGCGTGAACCTCATGAAGGGGGCCATGGTGACGGCGGACGCCGTGACCACCGTCAGCCCACCTACGCCGCCCAGCTGCGGGAGAGCGCCTATGCCGCCGGACTGGACAGCGTGGTGCGCAAAGCATCAGTGGAAATTCTCCGGCGTGCTCAACGGCATCGATATGGTGAGCTATGACCCGGAGTGCGACCCCGATCTGCCCGCCCGATACGGCGGCGGAGTCGGAGGGAAGACCTTATGCAAGGCGGCACTTCAGCAGGAGCTGGGCCTTGCTCAGGAGGAGGGGGACACCGGTCCTCTCTATGGTGACCCGGCTGGTGGGACACAAGGGCGTGGATCTGGTGTGTCAGGCGCTGGATGGCATCATGGCCACCGGCTGTCAGCTGGTGGTGCTGGGCGGTGACGGTGGATATGAGAATTTCTTCCGCCACGCTCAGAACCGCTATCCGGGACGGCTGTGCCTGGATCGGCTACAACGAAGGCCTGTCCCGCCGCATCTATGCTGGCAGCGACCTGTTTCTGATGCCCTCTAAGAGCGAGCCTTGCGGCCTGTCACAGATGATCGCCATGCGCTATGGCGCTGTACCCATCGTCCGGCAGACCGGCGGTCTCAACGACACCGTCCGGTCCTGTCAGGTGGGGCAGCCCGACGGCAACGGTATGGCTATGTCTTTGCCGCCTACGACGCCGGGGCCATGCTGGACACCATCGGGCAGGCGGTGGGCCTGTACCACGGCGATGCAGAGGGGCTTCCGCATGGTGCGGCGGCGGGGCATGGAGGGGCGATTTCAGCTGGGATCGCAGCGCCGGGGCCTACCGGAATATTTATGGAAAGCTGCTGGGGCGGTAAGCCCCGGATGCAATACAGGAGGATATCTATGACTTATACGAAGGAAACATTGCAGGAGGCCATCGTGCAGAAACTGCGGCTGAACTACGGCTGCACGGAGAAGCAGGCCACCGACGGAGAGATCATGAAGGCCTGCGCTCTGGTGCTGCGGGACATCATGGCCGAGCGGGGGGTGCGTACCCGTGAGGAGGTGGACAGTCAGGAGAAGCGGAAGGTCCACTATATGTCCATGGAGTTTCTCATGGGACGCAGCCTGATGAAGAACGCCTACAATCTGGAGCTGCTGGAGCCGCTGACAGGGGCCGTGGAGGCGCTGGGCTTCAAGGCGGCGGACATCTTCGACATGGAGCCGGATGCCGGTCTCGGCAACGGCGGTCTGGGCCGTCTGGCGGCCTGCTATCTGGACAGCATGACCACGCTGGAGATCCCCGCCACCGGCTACTCCATCTGCTACGAGCTGGGTATCTTCAAGCAGAAGATCGTGGACGGCCAGCAGGTGGAGCTGCCCGGACGACTGGAAGAATCTGGGCGATGCGTGGCTCATGCCCACCCGCAGGAGACGGAGGAGGTCCACTTCGGCGGCAAGGTCCGCACCCGGTGGGACAACGGCCACCTGATGGTGGTGCATGAGACTATACCCGTGTGCCGGCGGTGCCGTGCGACATGGAGATCGCCGGGTACGACACCCAGCAGGTGAACACCCTGCGGCTGTGGGACGCCAAGAGCCCCAAGCCCATCGACATGAAGCTGTTCAGCGAGGGGCAGTACCTGCGGGCCGGGGAGGAGCGGGCCATGGCGGACGTCATCTCCAAGGTGCTGTATCCGGAGGACAACCACTATGAGGGCAAGTCCCTGCGGCTGAAGCAGCAGTATTTCTTCGTTTCGGCCACCATGCAGTCCATCACACGGCAGCACATCCAGACCTACGGCACCCTGAAAAACTTCCACGAGAAGAACGTCATCCAGATCAACGACACCCATCCGGCGCTGGTGATCCCGGAGCTGATGCGTATTCTGGTGGACGATGCGGGCCTTTCCTGGGACGAGGCGTGGCACATTACCACCTGCTCCGTGGCCTACACCAAATCACGGTACTGGCGGAGGCGCTGGAGTGCTGGCCCCAGCAGCTGTTCGAGACGCTGTTGCCCCGTGTGTGGCAGATCCTGCAGGAGATCGCCCGCCGCTGGCAGGAGAAGGTGGAGAGCTTCTATCACGACCAAAGACCGCCAAGATGGCGGTCATCTGGGACGGCGTGGTGCGGATGGCCAACCTCTGCATCGCCGGCGGTATGGCCATCAACGGCGTGTCCGCTCTGCACTCCGGATATCCTGCGCCATGATGTGTTCCGGGACGCCTGCCGAATGGAGCCGGAGAAGTTCAAGAACGTCACCAACGGCGTGGATCATCGCCGCTGGCTCAGCCAGATCAACCCCGGTCTGGACGGGTTGATCCGGGAGCTCATCGGGGACGGTTATCTGACCCATGCGGGCCATTTGCAGGAACTGGACCCCTATGCTGAGGATGGGGCGGTGCTGGCCCGGCTGGAGGAGATCAAGCGCTGCAACAAGGAGACCTTTGCCCGGTGGGCCCACCGACAGCAAGGGGTGCAGCTGAACACGGACGCTATCTTCAACGTGCAGGTGAAGCGGCTTCACGAGTATAAACGGCAGCTGCTGAACGTACTGCACATCATCGCCCTGTACCAGCAGCTGCAGGACGACCCGACATGGACTTCCCACCACAGACCTTCCTCTTTGGCGCCAAAGCCGCTCCCGGGCTATGCGCCGTAGCCAAGCGCATCATCCGTCTCATCAACTCTCTGGCGGATCAGGTGAACAACGACCCCATCTGCAAGGGAAGCTGCAGGTGGTATTTCTGAGAATTACCGGGTCTCCATGGCGGAGATGCTGATGCCCGCCAGCGAGGTGAGAGCAGATCTCCACCGCCGGCAAGGAGGCCAGCGGCACCGGCAACATGAAATTCATGATGAACGGCGCCCTGACCATCGGCACGCTGGACGGCGCCAATGTGGAGATGCACGAGGTGCTGGGGACGAGAATGTTCCTCTTTGGTCTGACGGCGGAGGAGGCCTCCCACATGAGCCGGGGCTATGACCCATATCTGCTGTATACACGTGACCCGGTACTGCGCCGGGTGCTGGATCAACTGAAGGCCGGGTTCCGGGACGGCGTCAGCTACGAGGACCTCTACCAGCGGCTGCTGTTCGGCGTGGGACTGCCCGGCGGATCGAGTATCTGCTGCTGGCGGACTTTGCCTCCTACTGCGCCGCCTCCCAGCGGGTGACGGACACCTACCGGGATCGGGAGAGGTGGAACCGCATGAGCCTGCACAACATCGCCCGCAGCGGAATCTTCTCCGCCGACCGGTCGGTGGCAGACTATGCCGATACCATCTGGCACGTGCCGTATAAGAAGTAAGCACCGGAACTGAAAAAAGCACTCCCGGAGGACGCATTTGCATCCTCCGGGAGTGCTTTTTTTACTCTATGGGGGGCTTCTGCGGGAGAAGGCTTTGCAGGGGAGTTACTTCCGCAGGGCGGAGTCCACAACAACGGCACGGGCCTTGGCCAGCTTCAGATCGTGCTGGAGCCGGGCGGGAGGCACCTGCTCCCGCAGCTGGGGAACGGTCATGCCGTAGGGGCGGCCATCTCCTGATACTTCTCCTCAGCTCCTCCTCGGTGACGGTGATGCCCTCCTGACGGGCGATCTCCGTCATGGCCAGCTCATACCGGGCAGCGGCCACGGCAGCCACGGGCGTGACGATCCCGCAGATCCTCCATGGTCAGACCTGCTGCTTGCAGGTAATCGGACAGGGAAGCGCCCTGACTCTCCAGATGCTGCTGGAGCTCCTGAAGAATGCCGGTGAGCTGGCTCTCCACCATGGAGTCGGGCAGCTGCACTCCATGCCCGCCACCACCTGCTGCATCAGGGCCTCGGCAAAGGCGTTGGAGGCAGCCTGCTGCTTTTTGCAGGATGGCCTGCTCCATGATGCTGCGGCGCAGATGGGACACGTCCTCGAAGCCCTGCTCCTGTGCAAAGGCGTCCGTCAGCTGGGGCAGGCTCCGCCGGACGATGCGGTGGGCTTTGACGTGGAAGGTGGCATCCTTGCCCGCCAGCTCCGGCACGATCTGGGTGGGGAGGTGGTGGACATCCCGCTCCTCCTCCGGACGAATGCCCGCCACCTGCTCCTCGAAGCCGGGGATGAACATCCCGCTGCCCAGCAGCAGGGGATAGCCTTCGCCCTTGCCACCCTCGGGGGGAAACGCCGTCCACGAAGCCCCTCGAAGTCAGAGTGACCTCGTCGCCCATGGCGGCCCGGTTCTGCTCCTGCTCCACCAGATGCTCCGTCAGGAAAGCGCTGGATGGCCTCGTTGGTGTCATCGTCGGAGAGCTCGGCATTCTCCCACGGGGCGGACAGGCCCTTGTACTGGCCCAGCTTCACCTCTGGGTACGGGTCGATGAGGGCGGTGAAGGTGTAGCCGTCTGGGCCGATGGTCTCCACGTTCAGGGCGGGAGGGGCGGCGATCTGGATGTCCTCGGAGGCGATGGCCTCCACTAGTGCGGCGGGGAAGGTCTCGTTCACCGCCTCCTGATAGAACAGATCGTGGCTGTATGCCTTTTCCAGCGCCTCACGGGGGAGCCTTGCCCACGGCGTAGCCCCTCCACAGGGTACAGGGCCTTGACCTCCTGATAGGCGTCGTTCAGGGCCTTCTCCCACGCATCACGCTCCACGGTGATGGTCAGGCGCAGCTGGCGGTTGGCCCAGCTCCTCTTTCTTTTGCAGGATCATGGGGGATTCCTCCATATCTTTTTTCATTTATAACAGATCTATTATACTCGAAATCTGCCGCCGCCGCAACCGGGAAATGGATTTGTAAAATAATTGTGACTTATATCACAGGAACACTTCCTTTTTGGGCGGGGCTATGCTATAATGCCCCTCACGGAAAAATGTTGAAATCAGGAGGATTCTCATGCAGACCATCAAGACCTTCATCAAGGACCACCCCCATATGTGGTGGGGGGCCTGTATCTGCCGGTGTATCTGGGGGGGCTTTTTCCTTTGAGCACCTCATCACCGACAACTATTGGGCCACCCAGACCTTCATCGATGAATACATCCCCTTCTGCGAGTACTTTGTCATTCCCTATGACTCGTGGGGCTTTCTTCTGCTGGCGCTGGGCGCTTTACCTGATCGTCAAGGATGCCGAGGGCTTCCGGCGGTATATGGAGACATCATGCTGACCTTCGGGTTTGCCACCATCTTCTGTGCGCTGGTACCCAACGGACAGGACCTGCGCCCGGCGGTGATGGAGCACCACAACTTCTGCACGTGGCTCCTCCAGAACACCACAATCTGGACACCAACACCAATGTGCTGCCCAGCGTCCATGTGCTGGGGGTGCTGGACGCCCTCTATGCCGTTCACCGGACGCCGGGACTGCGGCGCACCGGATGGCGCACTTTCGCAGACATATGGGGCGTCATCATCATCTGCTCCACACTCTTTGTCCAAGCAGCACGCCTTCATCGATGTGGTGGCGGCCCTGGTGGTGGGCGCCATCGCCTATGTCATCATCTATACGATCATCGGCGGGCGGCGGGATCGCCGCATGGCGGCAGCGGGAAAAGGAGGTCCCCTGTGGAGAACATACCGATCCTTGAGGGCATCAGCCCCGATGAGGTAGAGCAGATGCGGGTGTGCTTCGGCGTCCGGGAGGAGCGCTTCCGGGCCGACACCGTGATTTATGACATCAGCGAGGGCCGGGGAGCTGGGGCTTCTGACCGCCGGCGCGCCGTCATCCAGCGCATCGACCGGCAGGGGGGACGCACCATTCTGGAGCATCTGCCCACAGGCGGCGTGTTCGGAGAGATGCTGATGTTCGAAAATGTGGCCGGGGACAGCATCACGGTGGTGGCGGCGGAGTCGTGCCGGGTGTGGTTCATGAGCGCCGAGCATCTGACCCGGCGATGCGAAAAAGGCCTGCACCCATCACAGCCGACTGGTGGAGAATATGTTCCATATCATGACCGGCAAGGCCGCCGCCCTCTCCGAGCGGGTGGAGGTCCTGAGCCGCCGCAGCATTCGGGAGAAACTGCTGTGCTACTTCGGCCTTCAGACCGGCGGCGACGACTGCGGCAGCTTTCATCTGCCCTTACCCTCAGTGCTCTGGCGGACTATATCTCCGCCGACCGCAGTGCCATGATGCGGAGCTGCGGAAAATGAAGGAGGAGCATCTGGTGGATATCGACCGGGGACAGGTGACGCTGCACCATGCCCTTGCATGAAAAAAGGGAAAGTGCAAGGAAATATTTGACGAACCATGGGCGGATGTGATAAGATAAGACGAGCGCACACGGGTGAGGAGTTCCGTGTGTGCCCATGGAACGTAGCAAGCCATGACTTTTTGAGGAAAGAAGGAACATCCATGTATCGTATCGTAACGAAGGAAGCGCTGAAGCCCACTGTGATCCTGTACGAGATCGAAGCGCCTATGGTCGCCAAGAAGGCGGAGCCGGGCCAGTTCATTATCCTGCGGGTGGATGAAAAGGGCGAGCGCATCCCCATTACCATCCACGACTATGACCGCGAAAAGGGCACCGTCACCATCATCGTCCAGACCGTGGGCGCCACCACCGAGAAGCTCAGCCACAAGCAGCAGGGCGAGTATCTCCACGACTTCGTTGGCCCCCTGGGCAAGCCCACCGAAACCGAGGGTAAGAAGAAGGTCTGCGTTGTCGGCGGCGGCGTGGGCTGCGCCATTGCCTACCCCGTTCTGAAGAAGTTCCATGACTGCGGCGCAGAGGTCCACGCTGTGGTGGGCTTCAAGAGCAAGGACGTGGTCATTCTGGAGGACAAGTTCAAGGCCGTTTCCTCCGTGCTGAAGGTCTGCACCGACGACGGCTCCTATGGCCAGAAGGGTCTGGTCACCGAGGCCCTGAAGCAGCTGCTGGACGAGGGCAACCAGTATGACGAGATCTTCGCCATCGGCCCTATGGTCATGATGAAGTTCGTCTGCAAGACCACCGCCCCCTACGGCGTACCCACCACCGTATCCATGAGCCCCATCATGATCGACGGCACCGGCATGTGCGGCGGCTGCCGCCTGACCGTTGGCGGCGAGACCAAGTTTGCCTGCGTGGATGGCCCCGACTTCGACGGCCAGCTGGTGGACTGGGATCTGGCTGTCAAGCGCAACCAGATGTATCATGATTTCGAGGTGCGCAAGCACGAGGAAGTCTGCAATCTGTTCAAGCAGGAGGTAAAGTAACATGGCTGCAAAGATCAATATGCGTTTGGATAAGAACGAAATGCCCTCTCAGGACCCTAATGTCCGGAATAAGAATTTCCTCGAGGTGGCCCTGGGCTACACCGAGGAGCAGGCTCTGGACGAGGCGGCCCGCTGCCTGAACTGCAAGAATCATCCCTGCGTCAACGGATGCCCCGTCAACGTCCGCATTCCCGGAGTTCATCGCCAAGATCGTGGAGCGGGACTATGAGGGCGCCTATCAGGTGATCCACCAGACCAGCTCCCTGCCCGCCGTCTGCGGCCGCGTCTGCCGCAGGAGAGCCAGTGCGAGATGCACTGCGTCCGTGGCAAGAAGGGCGACCCCGTGGGCATCGGCCGTCTGGAGCGCTTTGTGGCCGACTGGCACAACGCCCACAGCACCGAGGCCCCCGAAAAGCCCCAGTCCAACGGTCACAAGGTGGCGGTGGTGGGTTCCGGCCCTGCGGGCCTGACCTGCGCCGGCGACCTGGCCAAGAAGGGGTATGAGGTCACTGTGTTCGAGGCTCTGCACCTGGCCGGCGGCGTGCTGGTTTACGGCATCCCCGAGTTCCGTCTGCCCAAGAGCATCGTCCAGAAGGAAGTGGACGGCCTGAAGGCCATGGGCGTGAAGGTGGAGACCAACACCGTGGTGGGCCGCACCATCACCATCGACGAGCTGATGGAGGAGAACGGCTTCGAGGCCGTGTTCGTGGGCTCCGGCGCGGGCCTGCCCATGTTCATGCACATCCCCGGCGAGAACCTGAAGGGCGTTTACTCCGCCAACGAGTTCCTGACCCGCATCAACCTGATGAAGGCCTATCGCCCGGATTCCGACACCCCCATCATGGACCTGAAGGGCAAGAAGGTGGCCGTGGTGGGCGGCGGCAACGTGGCTATGGACGCCGCCCGCTGCTCCAAGCGCCTGGGCGCTGACGTGTACGTGGTCTATCGCCGCGGGCATGGAGGAGCTGCCTGCCCGTCATGAGGAGGTGGAGCACGCCATCGAGGAGGGCGTGGTGTTCAAGACCCTGAACAACCCCGTCCAGATCAACGGCGATGAGCAGGACTGCGTCAAGAGCATGACCTGCATCGAGATGGAGCTGGGCGAGCCTGACGCTCCGGCCGCCGCCGCCCCGTGGAGAAGAAGGGCAGCGAGTTTGAGCTTCCCGTGGACGCCGTGATCATGTCCCTGGGCACCACCCCCAACCCCCTCATCAAGTCCACCACCAAGGGCCTGGAGGTCAACAAGAAGGGCGGCATCATCGTCAACGAGGACGGCCTCACCTCCCGCCAGGGCGTGTACGCCGGCGGCGACGCCGTTACCGGTGCGGCCACCGTGATCCTGGCCATGGGCGCAGGCAAGCTGGGCGCCAAGTCCATCGACGAGTACCTGAGCAACAAGTAAGCGAGAGTTTACATAAAAAGGGACTGCCCCAAGGGAGAGGCTTCGTAAGGAAGTCCTCTCCCTTTGGGCTTTTGTAAACGGCCGGAATGATTGGATTGTAGGTAAAATCAATCATATTGGAGGATTACAAAATGGACAAGTACATTTATGACGAGAAAAACGGACTTTGGTATGAACTGCAGGGCAATTACTATCTTCCCTGTCTGAAACTGCCCGAAAGAAAGAACGGCGTATATCGGCGTATGGGGACAGCGGCATTTGCGGTATCTGAAGCAGTATCACAGGGTATGTTACTACATTCTGCTGACAAGCGGCAAGCTGAACAGTTATCTTGCCGACATTGACCGGCAGGCAGAGGAAATGTTCCCTCGGCTGGTAAAAAGAACTCGCCGAAAAGAAAGGCGTAACGGAAGCGATCAAAGCGGAAAACCAAATGCTGTGGGTACAGAAGATGAATGACATCCGCAACGCCGCTATGGAGATCGTTTCGAGTGAGCTTATATACTGTTAATACTAAGTTAGAAAAGTCGCTGTCACAGACGGCGGCTTTCCCTTTTCGGGAAGTATCCAAGAAGTCATAAAGTTCCGTGAGTAATGGAAGAAGCCAACGCTTTGAGAAAAAGATGAGAGCAATATTCTGAAAACTACTTGAGATTTTGGGAAAAATCTGCTAAAATAGCTTTGTATATCTATGGGGTAGGCGAATTCATATCCTTTTTGCCTTAGAAATTATGGAAGGAGGACGTGACTATGGCAAACAGAAATGCGACAATTATTGTCACTCTCGGCTCGCCTCGGCTCGGCAGGAGCATAGCGCCGTTTTTTCAGCGTGTCAAGTCTTATTTCATACAATTTGTAACGAACCAATTGCCGGAGACAGGGCGCATTATGCCTTGGCTTCGGCTTTTTGCGTTTGCCGAAAGGATGGTGGTTTGATATTGAAGTCCTAACCACGACCGGCAAATCGATCTTTTCCGGTTAAACCTTCTATCTTCTCCGGCGTGTCCGCTGTCGGAGGAAGAAAATAGCGGATAGAATTATTTTGGAGGAATAAAAATGAAGAAGAAACTTCTTTCTGCTTGCGTTGTGCCTTGTGATGGCACTTGTTCCGATGACAGCGTTTGCTGAAGGAACTTCAGTAGATAATTGGGACGGTACGGCAGATAAAGCTGGTACACCGACCATAGAGACGGATACTGAATACCATTTCACCGACTGCCGAACAGTTGCCGGTTTAGCGCAGTTAGTCAATGACAAAACTGCATCTGTAAGTCATTTGAAGGGAAAACGATTTACTTAGATAATGACCTCGACTTATCCGGCACCCAGTGGACCCCATTGGAAATGGTGACAACTTTGTCAGACATTTTGCTGGTACCTTTGATGGGCAACATCATAAAATCATGAATCTGTACCATCACTATACTGGGGACGAACTTGTTCGAAATGGACTTTTCGGAGTTGTTTCTGACGGTGGTACATTAAAGAATTTACTTGTTATAGACGCTGAATATTGCCTCAAATGATGGTTCGTTACTTGCCGGCATTTTGGCAGATTGGGTCAATGGCGGCACCGTTGAAAACTGCTACACAAGCGGAAAAAATAGAAAACAAAGCGACAAAGTTCGTTGGTGGGCTGATTGGTCAATGCACTTGAGTACACAGGTAAAAGGCTGTGGCTCAACGCCACGGTTATCAGTACAGAATCCGATGAAGATCATGTTGATACCGTTGGCGGGCTGATTGGTCAGTGGGAAAACTCTGCGGACAGCTCGTCGATTACTGATTGCTGGTTTGGTGGTTCTGTTTCCTGCAATAGGCAATATCTATTCAGCTGTAGGTGGTATTCTCGGTGCAAACTTTGAAAACTTCTCTGGGGAACAAGCCTGGCGTAATAATCAAAAATTGCATAGTTGCAACAAAAAACATCACTGGCGCTGAGCCTGGCAATATCACTTGGATTACAGCTGTTGTAAATACCCCATGTTACCGACTGCATTTGGCCGGATACCCCTCCTGATGGTGTAACGCTTGATGAAGAAACATATCCTGATAATAAAGGCAATTACTTAGCCGTTGCTAAGCTGGTGGTTGATTGGGATGCAGGTACTGCGGGTGCCGACCCGACCTTTGACCAGTCATCGTGCGGCACTGCTGTCTCCAACTTCACCTCCGCAGATGTCCTTGCTGGCTTGCAAACCAATGCCGGTGCGGGCGTTGAATGGGTTGCCGGAATCGGTCATCCAACTTTTGTGTGGGATGACAATAACATCCCCGCTGATACACATGCTGTCGATGCAGCCATCGCAAGGGCAACGGCTCTTGATAGCAGCCTTTATACAAATTATTCTGCGGTAGAAGATTCCATTAACTCTGTTGACCGAGCAAAAAGTAAAGCCCAGCAAACAGAGGTTGATGCAATGGCGAAGGCTATTGAAGATGCCATTGCTGCCCTGCAATACAAGGATGCTGACTACACAAAGGTAGATGCAGCCATTGCCAAAGCAAATGCACTAAACAAGAATGACTACAAGGATTTCTCCGGTGTGGAAGCTGCTGTCAAGGCTGTTGTCCGTGGTAAAAATATTACGGAGCAATCCGAAGTAGACAAGATGGCAAAGACTATCGAAGATGCGATTGCTGCTCTTGAGAAAAAACCTGCCAGTACCAAACCGGGAACATCCGATAAGAGTCCGCAGACCGGCGATACAAGCAACCTTGTTTTGTGGATTGCCCTGTTGTTCGTCAGCAGCGGTGCTGCCATTGGTACAACGGTTGTCAGCAAAAAGAAAAAGTATAACAGATAACAAAGCACCCTTTAACCTATGCGGCGGCTATCGGGAACGGTAGCCGCCGTGAGCTTTTGTCTAACAAAACCTTTTAGTATGCCCTATTTTCGAGAGCAATATTCAAAAATGGTTGACGAACAAGCGTTCTATATGGTATACTATATCCTGTTCTCATAGAAGACCCCACAACTGAATATCTGAGTGAAACTCAAGGCAGCCGCCGAAAGAGATTGCGGCTGCGCTGTTCCTGTTGCAGCGTCTGCCTGCGGGACGGAAAAGCAGACATTGAAGGTTTCTGAATAGCAGAGCCGGTACATAGTTTCATCAAAGATAGAGCGAGAGATCATCTCCCGCTGATTTGATGTGCTGTGTACCGGCTCTTTTTGTCATTATAGCCGCCGTTCGCAAAAAGTTTACAAAAATCCTTTCGTGCAAAAGGCAAAAAAGTTCCCAGTTGATTATTGAGGGGGTTAATAAATAAGCCTTCTCGCTGCCTACCTATTGAGGGGCAAATCGAGAACTGAATGACCGTCCGAATGGGATATGATTCTGCCACGACCTCCCGATGGAGAGCAATCGAGACAACGCGCGGTGAGATTCCGAGGCAGGCACAGAAAAACGACATTCGGAAAAAACGGCAAACAATCCGCAAATTTTTCAAGAAACAGTTCCGTTTTACACCCGTGATTTCTCCTATTTGTGGGGAAGTCGTTTGACGGTCAAGACTGTAATTTTTCGCAGATTTCTTTTTGTGGGAGCGCCAAACGGCCTCCGCATCGTCTGCGGCGTTTCTATTAGAAAATCCGCGAATTCTGCCGGTCTTGAACAGGACTTTTTCCGGCAAAAAAACAGGCCTTTTACTTATGTTGTAATTACCGGTACCATGACCCAAAATGCGATTACGATTAAAGCGGATGGGGAAAAAAACGGAGCTGGTGACACTTTTCAATGTGGACATTCAAATGAGCAGCGGCTCTGCAATCAAAACGACAGGGCAGGGTGCGGTAACGCTGGAATTGAATGGCACAAATATAGCGAAAAAGCAATACCGGCGGTGCCGGTATTCAGAAGATGAATACAGATTGGCTCGTTATTCAGGATAATAGCACGCCTGACGGCAGCTTGACTGCCGCAGGAGGGGACTACACGGCAGGCATCGGGGGGCAGTTAAGAGGTGCCGATACAAATACCTTTTCCTCCATTGAATGTACCCCCATATCTTCTGGGCCTTGATCCGACCTTGTATTTCGACAGGTTCCACCTGTCAAAATACATATTACAACTTGCCAAAATAAAAAAAGTTGGGAAAAAGCTCTTGACAAAATCGAACAAAATGATATAATGAACAAGTCGCCGGTTGAGGGACTCATTTGCGAGTGTGCTGGAATAGGCAGACAGGCAAGCTTGAGGTGCTTGTGTTCGATTGGACGTGTGGGTTCAAGTCCCATCACTCGCACCATCCCTCTCCTGCGGTGAAAAAAAAGAAGAACGGATATGCGCGAGTGGTGGAATTGGCAGACTCGCTAGCTTCAGGTTCTAGTGCTCATTACGGGCGTGCGGGTTCAAGTCCCGCCTCGCGCACCATTCTTTTTTTCTAACTTCATATGGATATGCGCGAGTGGTGGAATTGGCAGACTCGCTAGATTCAGGTTCTAGTGCTCATTACGGGCGTGCGGGTTCAAGTCCCGCCTCGCGCACCATATCGAGTGGTCATAAGGGGATTTCACTTATGACCACTCTTCTCGATTTTTCTATTCTGATACGGTTTGATGCAGGGAGCAGGCAAGTGGCCTGCTCTTTTTTCATTATGCTGTTTCCGGTGGCGTTGTCCTCATAGAGTTTTTCATAGAGCCGGGAAACGGTATCGTTCCGAGTCATCGCTTTTTGCAGTTCCTCCTCACAGCGCTTTTGTTCCTTCAAAAAGCTCCTTGTCGGTCTTTCTGGCCAGCAACTCGGCAAAGGCATCTTCGTCGTCGCTCAGATATTCTGCCACCTACACCAAGGGCGGCTCCATCATCTCCGCTTATCCCCAGGAGGCCACCGTCCTCATGCGGGCCAGCAGCCAGGACGACTTCTACAAGGCCGGCTGGTGGAACGGCATCGACGATCCCGACGGCGGCCTGAAGGGCCATGCCGTGGCCATCGACGATCGGGCTAACGGACTGGACATGACGGTGTTCTGCACCAGCATCACCAACAAGGCCCACCAGACCGACGACTACCGTCTGGCTACCAACGCCATTTTACAGTAAGCTCCTGGTACCGACTTCACCGTGGAGTCCGGCGAGACGCCTGAGCCCACCCCCCAACCCGGATACCAAGCCCGATACCGGCAAGGATACCAGTCTCCGGAGACCGGCGACGGCATGACCGTTACCGTGGGTCATGGCGCGACCCTGTCTGTGGCCGCTGTGCTGGTGCTCTCCGCCAAGAAGCGTGCGGATCGATCTTCTTCCCAAATAGCCACATAATCTGAAAACAGCCTCCTCCGCCTTACAGGCGGAGGAGGCTGCTGCCGGGTTGCCGGAAATGGGAAAATGTGGTATGATACTAAAAAAAACATTTTCCCCGGAGGTGCGTTATGACCCAACTGCAAGGCTTTTTTGAGAAGAACTTCACCCTGTCCCCGGATTACTGCGGGGCATCGGCCCGGATGTCGCCGCTGGCGGTCTTCACCATGTTTCAGGCCATTGCCGCAGAACACGCCGAGCGCATCGGCGTAGGCGGTGCAGCCATGGCCCGGCGTGGGGCCTTCTGGCTGACGCTCCACAGCCGGGTGGACTTTTTTCCGGTGGCCCGCTCTGGCGCAGGAGGGTGACGGCGGCCACATGGCCGGAGCACTGCGAGGGGAGATCCCTGCGCTGCTTCCGCAGCTACAGCCTGCGGCAGGGAGATCAGCTGCTGGCGCTGGGCCGCACCCAGTGGGCGGTGCTGGGGGGAGAAGGGGCGGCTCATTCCCTTTGCCCAGTCTGGCTTCCCGGAGGATTTCCCCTTTGTGGAGCGGGAGGGCATCACGGAGGCCCCCGCCCGGTTCCGGGACGACCTGCTGCCGGAGGAGCTGGTGCAGCGGCATACGGTGCGCTCCACGGACATCGACATGGGCCGCCACATGAACAATGTGGCCTATGTGCGGCTGTTGCTGGACTGCTTCCCGGCCAGCGTGCTGGCAGGTGGGGAAATCGCCTCCATGGAGATCCACTATGCCGCTCCCTGCTTCGAGGGGGAGGAGCTGTCGGTTCTCTGCCGCCGGGAGGGCAGCATCTGTCGCATGGCGGTGCGGAAGCCCGACGGCAAGACCGCAATACTGGCCGCCGTCCGCTTTCATGAAAGTAAGTGAGCATACAAAAGCCCCGCAGGAAACGCTTCCGTTTCCTGCGGGGGCTTTTTGCTTATCCGAACACGTGGAGGATGACGCACAGCAGGATCAGGCACAGACCCAGACACGCCATCAGCAGGGCAAAGGAGAGACTTCCCTCCATCCGCTGGAAGGCGTCCAGCACAGTGCCTACGTGATCCGCCGTCTCCTCTTGGGAGTACTTGCTGTTGTGGGACATGGCCCGCACCACGGAGCTATGGGGCGAGCGGCGCACGTGGTCACGGGTATCCCGCAGCAGAGTGCGGCGCATCACCAGCACCAGTAGGTCCAGCAGGTCGCACACCATCCGGCACAGGGTCATCAGCACCCGGATGAGCCACCGGAAGAGGGGCTTGTAGACGCTCTCCTCCAAGCTGAGCCATGCCGGCCAAAGGGAGCGGTAGCGAATTTCACCGTCCCGACGCTCCATAAGGAGGGGCCGGATCAGCAGGAAGTATACCAGCATACCGATGGACAGGGGAGATGACCACGCCCTTGAGGTTCGCCCAAGCCAGATAGTGGACGGCATGGGAGAAATCATGACCGCCGGTGAAGGAGAGGGTAGCGGCGGCGAGCTTCTCCGACAGCCCATGGGGCAGCAGACCCAGCGTCGGCAGCGGTATCGCTGCCAGCATCAGCGCCGCCACGGAGAGGGGGCGTTCCCCCAGCGCCGGGAGGCGGCGTGGGCATCTGCCGGGGCCTTCTGCCAGAATACCGCCACATAGATCTTGGTGAGATAGGCCACCGTCAATCCGCCGGACAGCAGGGAACAGCCACTCCACCGCCGTGATGGAGGAGCTGCCGGTCTCCACCGCCAGCTCTACCACAGCCTCGTGGACCAGCGTTTTTGCTGATGTAGCCCAGAAAGCCGGGGGATACCGGGCCAGGGAGCAGGCTCCGCACCGGAACAGCCCGTGGGAGCAGGGGCTTGCCCCGCCCGGAAGCCACGGATGCGGTTCAGATCCAGCTGGTGGGTGTTGTAATACACCACACCGGCAAAGAAAAAGGGTCAGCTTCACCAGCGAGTGGTTCAGCATATACAGCACCGTACCGTGGGCGGCCAGTGCGTTGTGCTCCCCCAGCAGGGTCAGCATGGCCACGCCCACCAGAATGAACCCGATCTGGGACAGGGAGGAGCAGGCCAGAATGTACTTGAGGTTGGTGGAGAACGCCGCCATCACGGCGCCCAGCACCATGGTGATGCAGCCCAGTATCAGCACCAGAACGCCCCACTGCGGCTGCCCGGCAGCAGGTAGACGGTGACGATCAGAATACCGAAAAATACCCGCCTTAGTCAGCACACCCGACAGCAGAGCGCTGGCGGGGGCCCGGGGGCCACCGGGTGGGCCTTGGGCAGCCAGATGTGCAGGGAATACGCCCGCCCTTGGCGGCGAAGCCGAAGAACACGCACAGAGCCGCCCACCACAGGGCCGTGCGGTCCGTCACGGCGGCGCAGGCATCCTTCAGCTCCGACAGCACCAGTGTCCCCGTCAGATGCTGGAGCAGGAACAGGCCCATCAGCGTCACCAGACCGCCCAGAACGGCGATGGTCAGATAGGTCTTTCCGGCCTCCAGCGCCTCCGGCGTCTCCTCCTGCACCACCCACACATAGGAACCGAGGCTCATAGCTCGAAGAACAGGAAGGTGGTCTTGGAGATCCGCCGACAGGAACACGCCCAGCGTAAAGCTCAGGCAAATGAGGAAGAAGAAATAGTACCGCCGCAGATGACGATGGCCCCGGAAATACTGGGGCGACAGCATGGCGCAGATGAGCCACATGAAGCACAGCACCAGCCCATAGAGCCGCTGGAAGCCACCAAAGGTGAAGGACAGCCCCACTACGGGGGGAGACGATGACTGTCCCTACCGGCAGACGGCACAGGGCCAGCATGGCCCCCAGCACCAGCAGCGCCGTGGCGATGACCAGCTCTCCGATCCACTGAGCGGGAGAGCTCCCCTCCGCCGTGGGATAGCGATGCCGACAGCCATGACGGCAGGCAGCATAAACAGGATCAGCAGATAGAAGGGCGTCACAGTGTCACCGCCTCTCGGATCAGATCCAGCAGCCCCTGGGGCATCAGACCCATCAGCAGGCAAGCCGCCGCCAGCACCACCATGGGTACCAGCATCTGCCACCCCGCCTCATGGACGGAGCCCTCCGGAATGGCCGGAGCGCTGTGCCGGGGGAAACCATGCCCGGACCGCGATCTGGAACATATAGATAGCCGTCAGCAGCGCCGACACCAGCAGCACGCCGAAGCCGATGATGGGCAGGGGCTGATAGGTGTCCACCGCCGCCAGAGCGATGTACCACTTGCTGACAAAGCCGTTGAAGGGGGGGACGCCCGTCAGGGCGCAGGCCGCCACCGTGTAGCACACGAAGGTCACGGGCATCCGCTTGCCCAGCCCCTCCAGCTGATGGACGTACTCCCGGTGACTGTAATGCAGCACGGCTCCGGCGGTGAAGAAGGCCAGGATCTTCACCACGGAGTGAACGATGAGGTGCAGGAAGGCGCCGTCAGCGCCGGAAGGGTCATAATGGTGGCGGCAAAGAGGATGTGCGACAGGTTCGACACCCGTGGAGTAGGCCAGCCGCCGCTTGAAGTGCCGCTGCTTCACCGACATGCAGGAGGCGAACAGGATGGTGATAAGGGTCAGAGTCATCACCGCCTGCTGCGCCCACGTCCCCACCAGGATCTCCGTGCCGAAGGCGTAGTAGATCAGGCGGATGCGAGGCGAAGGCGCCGGATTTCACCACGGCCACCGCATGGAGGAGCGCCGTCACCGGCGGGGGGGCCCACCGCCGCGGGCAGCCCTGCGTGCAGGGGCCAGATGGCCGCCGTAACGCCGAAGCCCACAAAGGCCAGCACGAACACCACCGTCAGCAGCAGCTGCCGGTCACCGGTGTAGCCCGCCAGATGGCCCCCCAGCGTGAAGTCCTGTGCGCCGTTGACAATGAGGAATACAAGACCGATGAAGGCCAGCGCCGCCCCGCTCATGGAGTAGACGGCGTACTTGACGCCGGCCTTCCGGGCGGTGGTGGACATGGGCTGCATCACCAGCGGCAGCGTGGCCAGTGTCAGCAGCTCATAGAACAGATACATGGTCATCATGTTCCCGGCGAGGGCCACTCCCAGCGTCACACCGAAGGAGACGGTGAAAAAACGACCAGAACATGGACAGATGCTTTTCGTGGCTCATGTAGTCGAAGGCGTACAGCATGGTAAAGGGCCACAGGGTAGCGGCCAGCCCCGCAAAGAGCCGGGAGGCGCCGTCCATCCGCAGGGTGAGGGTCAGCTCCTCCGTGAAGCGCAGCAACTGGAAGCTCTCGCTGCCGCAGCGGGAGGATGGAGAGCCACGTCACCGCCGAGGTCAGGCAGATCAGCACCCCATAGAACAGATGGCGGCTGCGGGCTGTTGGGGAAGCGGATCAGGTACGAGACAAGCCCGCCCACCAGCGGCAGGAAAATGGGAAGCGTCAGATAAAGTCCGTTCATTTACCCGCACCTCCTTAAAGCACCTGCGCTGCCAGAGACTGGAACAGCGCCGTCAGCCGGTCGGGGAACAGACCCAGCACCAGACACACCGCCGCCAGCACCACCAGCGGCAGGGTCATGGCCGGAGGCTCCCGGAGCCGTGGTTCCCCGGTGAAGCCCTCGCCGGGGAAGAAGCCGCTGACGATGGGGGCGAACAGGTATCCCGCCGTCAGCAACGCCGATACCAGCAGCACCGCCGGGACCAGATAGGCCAGAGGGCCGCCGAGTCCGTCCAGTGCCGCCAGAGAGATGGCCCACTTGCTGACAAACCCCGAAGGGCGGGATACCTACCAGCGACAGAGAGACGAACACCAGACACAAAAACGTCACCGGCAGAGCGCCGTCCCAGTCCCCGGAAGTCCTCCACGTTCCGCAGCCCCGCCAGATGGATGATGACACCGGCAATGAGGAAGAGGCCAATTTTGGCCCATGCGTGGAAGAATACCTGCAAAGACCGCCGGGTGAGGCCGTCCTCCGTCAACAGGAACAGCGCCGTCAGCACATAGGAGATCTGGGAGATACTGGAGTAGGCCAGACGCTTCTTGAAGTCCCGCTCGCCGTAGGCCAGCATGGAGCCCATGAACACCGTTCCCAGTGCCAGCAGCAGACAGGCTGTCTGGACCCATGTGCCACGCAGCACGGAGGGGCCGGCGATGAAGTACAGTACCCGGATGATACCGATGACGCCCGCCTTGGTGATGATGCCCGACAGCAGAGCGCTGGCGGGGGCGGGGGCCACCGGGTGGGCTGAGGGGGAGCCAGTTGTGCATGGGGGGAACAGGCCCGCCTTTGTACCGAAACCCAGCACCACGAAGAACACCGCCAGCAGTTCCAGCCCCGTGTGCTGCCCGGCAATGAGGGTGCCGCCTGGGGCGAAGTCCAGCGTGGAGGTATTGGTATAGAGCACCACGATACCGAACAGCACGAAGAAGGCACCGCCGATGGAGTAGTAGAGGTACTTCATAGCGCCGGTAACGGCGTCGTGGGTCAGCTCATGGAGCACCAGCGGCATGGAGCAGAGACTGGTGAGCTCGTAAAAGACGTACATAGATACGAAGTCTGCCGACAAAGCCGTCCCCAGCAAAGATCCCCTCCGACAGAAAGAGGAACACATAAAACCGTGCCTCATCTTGGGAGTGACTCATGTACTCCACGGAGTAGATGAGGGCCAGCAGCCATGCCACCGCCGTCAGGACGGAGAACACGGCGGCCACGCCGTCCAACTTCATGGCGATGGTCAGGGACTCGTCAGGTGCCAGATGTTGGTGGCATAGCTGCCGCGGCCGGACACCAGCGTCAGACCACCAGCGCCGTTTCGATGATCTGCATGGTCAGCAGAAACGTGAGCCCCCCGGCGGCTGGGGAAGGGGAGCGGCCGCCAGACCGGTCAGCAGGGCAGTGCGATCAAGAGAATCAGCATAGATGGTCACCTGTTCTTTCCGGTCGCAGAATAGCCCCATGCCCATGGCGAACAGAGCCTCCGTCACGGCGGCGGAGCCAAGGCCCACGGCCAGATTCACCGCCGCCCCGCCGGGGAGAAGCGTTTTGGGACGCTGGGCGTGCCCGTCTCCTCCGGCACCCAGATCAGCATGGCGGTGTAGAGGAAGTAGAGCACGTTCAGCACCGTGGAGACCCCCAGCGCCAGCCATTACCGCTCTCCAGACTCGCCACCCAGCGGTGGCTGCGGCAGCGGTGGCGAAGTCACAGCTTGGGATGAACCGGCGAAAATGGGATGCCCACCATGGACAGAGCAATTCCATGGTGAACAGCACGTTTCGGCCGCCGGAGCCTGATGGCCGCCCGCAGGAAAGCGGAAAGTCTTATGATCGCCGGAGGCCCGGCCAGCCGTAGAGAAACGAAAGCATGGCTATGGCGTGGGCCGATTCGCAGCGCCAAGCAGGGCGTCTTTGCGTCCCCATGCCCAGCCCATATGAAATGACGCCGGAGGAGTAGGCGATCGGTCCGCAGCCGCCCCGTCTGAATGGCGGAAATGCTGCATTGGCGCTTTGATGCCCGGTGTCCCGAATGTATCGCCGGCCGTGTGCACCTCAAGGATGCCGATGACCTGATAGGATGATCTTGATGGAGCAGGAAGATAAAATCTTTGATACCACACCCGACAGGATACCGGCGGAGGCGGGCGTGGCCCGGACCATAGGTGTCGGGCAATCCGGAAGTGGTATGTCGTCGCTTCACGGCAAGTCCGTCACCGATTTAGACCGATGGCCACGGCCGCGGAGAGAGAAGCGGTAGGTGCCGTCGGCCCACAGCAGGGCATGGACGCCGCCGGGAACACAGCGACCCGTAATGGAGTAGGTGAAGATGACGCCGATGAGGAACAGCCCGGAGCCCACCAGAGAAAAAGATCATAATACCGCACGGCCAGCAGGGCTGTCCGCGCCGCCAGCAGGCAGCAGGAGGCGATGGTCAGTACTCAATGAACACGTAGGCGGTGAAGATACCTACCGGTAAAGTACAGCCAGCAGAGCCACGGGCCAGATCGATCATCACCCAGGCCGCATCCGGTGCTCCGGATCCCGGCGGATGCGCATCCCACCAGCAAGCATCATCAAATGAAAGAAATAAAGTAGCGAATTCAAAGCACCCCCATTTGGCGCTCAGCAGAAAACAACGTCAGACCTCTGGCCAGCGGTCGTTGGCGGCAAAGGAGATGACAGCACACACCAACGACAGGATGATGGTAAAGAGGGGGAAGTTTGTACGAAAGCTCATCGGCGGTCCCTCCTCTTTTTCTTGTGGGAGATCATCATGTAGAGCTTATCCACGTCCAGCGTGCGGTATGTCTTGTAGATCCGCACCGTCAGCGACAAGCATCACCGCCGACACGCTGACGGAGACCACAATGCCCGTCAGCACCAGACCGGCGGGAATGGGATTGACGTACCGGCTCATGTCCGTGACGCCGTCCACGATGATGGGAGCGGTGCGCCCGGCGATGTAGCCCCGGTCCGCCAGCAGCAGAAAAATACCGCTGTCCATGATGTCCAGTCCGATGACCTTCTTTTGATGAGATTCCGGAGAATTGTACATACAAAAAGCCGATGACGAACAGCAGCACCGCCACGGCCTCCCTCATAGTTAAAGGGGAGATTTTCCAGATGCATTTTTACAGCTCCCCCCTTCGGAAGTACATATAAAAGCTATACATGGTGCAGCACACCACCAGCCCCTACCGCCACGTTCAGCGGCAGGATCAGGCCACCGGAGAGGATGTTCCCCGGCGTGCCGGGAGAGATGATGGAGTGCAGATGGTTGGCACCGGTGAAGAAGGAGTAGCTCTTGGCCAGACAGTAAAAGCCCAGAGAGCACACCACCACCGCCCGGAGAATGGAGGCCCGAAGGTGCGGGAGGCGGCCTCATCGCCCCATACCAGCGCATAGATCATCAGCGCCGCCGCCAGCACCGCTCCGCCGGAAAAGCCACCGCCGGGAGATGGCCGTTGAGCAGGATGTATACGCCGAACAGCAGGATCACCGGGATCAGCCCCGGCACACCCGGCCACAATGGGATCGGCGGCGTAGTTCACCACCTCCTTGGGCAGGGGCGGCGCTTTTTGGGGGAGAGATTCATGAGGATGGTCACGGCGCACACGGCGGTGAACAGCACAAAGGACTCACCCAGCGTATCGAAGGCACGATAGTCCAGGATCATACCCGCCACGGTGTTGACGGCCCCGGTCTCCTCCGTACCCTGCTCCATAGCGCTGGGCCACCTCATTGACGGTGGGTGCATCCGCCGAGCCGTAGCGGGGAGGTTGGCCACCGTCATCAGCATCAGCGCCGCAAACACGGCGCACAGCAGGAAGGCCAGCACATTATAAAGCCGCAGGGAGCGCCGCAGGGAGCGTAGGAAGGTGTCCCGATCCCGCTTGGGCTGATAGGGGCTCCACAGCCTCCGGCTGAGGCTCGTCCTTCTCCACATACAGCTGCTGAGTCAGGTCCAGATCGCCCTCCAGCCACTGGTGCAGCAGTTCCTGCTCAGCGGGTCGCTTCGTTTTCTTCATGGGGTTCCTCCTCTCCTTGCGTCTCCTCCACGTCGGCATCCCGGTCGATGCGGTCGATGCGCCGCAGCGTCAGGAAGAACAGAATGCCGGTGATGCCTGCGCCTACGGCGGCCTCGGTCAGGGCAAGATCCGGCGCCTCCAGCAGGATCCAAATGACGGACATGATGATGGAGTAGGCCATGTAGATGATGACCGCCCGCAGGGGCTTTTTCACCAGCGCCGTGGCCACGGCGCACACCAGCAGACCCGCCAGCAGCAATAGACGGAATACGGTGCTCATGGGGCGCTCACCTCCTCCGTTTCCTCCGGCAGCTCCAGATAGCGGGCCAGATCCTCCTGCCCGGCCCGGTACTCGAATTGCGCCAGCATATGGCTGGACAGGGGAGAGGTATACCACTGGATCACCAGCACCAGCACCAGCTTCCACAGCACGGCCCGGAAGCCCACCGCCACCATGACGCCCAGCAGCACCAGCCCCAGCGCCAGCGTGTCAGCGATGGCGGCGGCATGGAGCCGGTTCAGGGCATAGTCAAAAGCGGAACAGGCCCAGCAGCGCCGTAAGCAGGGCGAAAAAGCCCCCCCACCACGCACAGGGCGGTCACGCCGAAGCGGATCCATTCACCGATCATGGGACGCCTCCTCCTTTTTCCGCTGATTGCGCTGATAGAGATTGATGTAAATGCGGCAGAGCATCATCACGGCGATAAACGACAGCACCACATAGATCAGGGCGATGTCCGCCAGATAATCCTCTCCCAACAGGAAGGTCAACACCACAATGACCATCACCACGATGAAAGTGCCGACGAGGTTGATGCCGATGATGCGGTCCACCGTCAGCCTGGCCCGGATGATATACACCAGCGCCGCAAGAATGCCCACAGCCAGCACCACCAGAGCGCCCCAGAACAGATAGCTATAGCACTGCTCGATCAGATCCATCACTTGCTGCCCTCCAGCTTCTTCAGAATACGAACCAGATTCCAGTCCGGGATGGCCTCACCGCCGTCCTTATCCAGACACAGTACCAGAAATTCCTCCTCGTGCTGCCGGATGGTGACGGTGCCGGGGGGTCAGGGGTGATGGAGTTGGACAGCAGCACACGGGAGCTGGCCTCCTCCAGCGGCACCTGCAGCCGCACCACGGCAGGGCGGTAGGCAGCCTTGGGGGAGAGAATGACCTTCATGGTCTGCACATTGGCCTTCACGATCTCCCCATACCAGCGTCACGCCGTATTGGAGATACCGCCCCAGCCGCCGCAGTACCCGCCGCTCGTTCCGGGATGATACCCCAGCACGGCGACGCAGAAAGGCATATACAAGCCCCGTTACGACGATGCCGAACAGGCAGATCTCCAGCGTCACCCGCCCGTTGAAAATAAGCCACAGCAGAAACAGAAATACACACATCAGCATGGGCAGTCACATCCTTTTTTCGGGGCGGGCTGTTCCGTACCCATCCCCTGATAATTTACATAAAACGTCCAAAGTTGCACGCAAAATTTATTTTACCATGGCTGGAAAGCACAAGTCAATAAAAAATGGTTTCACAATGCGAAAAAATGAAGGAAAGCCGCCGGGAAACCCGGAAAGTTCCAGTCCGCAGCATAGGAAATCGTGCCGGTTTTTGGCATATTTCCACCGCCGGAAAGGCACCCCTTGCGCCGGAGGGCGTCTCCTGTTATAATACGGTGAAGAACAGGAGGTGCGTTCATGGCGCTATACACACAAAAAGGCCATCCTGCGGGCCTTTGGGGGAGATGCTGGAGGAGATGCCCTTCGACAAGATCACCGTGACGGCCCTTGTAAAGCGGTGCGATATCAGCTCAATACCTTTTTATTACCACTACCGGGACATCTATGATCTGTTGGATGCGTGGTTCCATCTGGAGTTGGGCCGCTTCACCGGAGAGGGTACCGACTGGCATACATCCACCAAGGCCGTCATGCGGGAGTGTCAGGCCCATCCCGCCAAGATCTACCATGTGTTCAACGCCCTGTCACGGGACCGGATGGAGCAGTATGTGTTCTCCCCTGATGGACGACACCTTTTTCCGGCTGGTGCAGCGAGCGGACGGAGAACAGCGGCCTGCCGCAGGAGCGGGTGGAGGAGATCGCCGCCTTCTGTCGCTATGCCTATGTGGGCTTTTTCCTGCAATTCCTGTGGAACCGTATGGAGGCGGACATCGACCGCAGCGTGGACCGGCTGGGGGAGCTGATGACCGCCTTTGTCCGCAGTGCCATGGCGGAGCCGTCGAACTGAATTTTCGGATAAACCGGCAGAAATGTCCCCAATAGGACGCTTCTGCCGCCGTCTATGAGGGCGGCATCCGGGGCTATCATGCGGCCCGGGAGACGGCGGAAACGTACGATATCAACGTGCCGTGGCTGATCCGCATGGATCCCACCTCCGCCTGCAATATGCGCTGCACCGGCTGCTGGGCGGCGGAGCACCAAAACTGAAAGCCCATGAACGAGAGGCCCACGGCATCGCCCTGGCCTCTCCCTGTCCGGAGATAAAAGACAAATTGTAACCATTTTGCATGTTTTTTGTAATTGCAATTCCCATGGGGATAGACCATAATAAAATACAGTTTCACGCAGCTTTACGGGACAGCCTGCAGAGTGATCTGCGGGCTGTCTTTTCTGGATAGACAGCATCGGTCACGTTCAATACCATAGGAGAATCGCATGGGCTTTAACACACTACCCTTTATTTTCATCTTTCTGCCGGTGTTTCTGGCAGTATATTACCTGATGCCGGAGCGACTGCGAAACGGCGTTCTGGCATTAGGGAGTCTTGTCTTTTACCTGCTCGGCACATGGAAGCGGCCGTGGTGTCTGGCGCTGCTGCTGGGGCTCATGGCTCTGACGTGGCTCTCCGGCCGGAAGCTGGCGGGGAGCAAGCCCCTGCTGGTGGGGAACCTGCTGGTGCTGGGCCTGTGCCTTTTCGGCTTCAAATATGCCGGCCTGCTGGGCAGTGGCATCGCCCTGCCGCTGGGCCTGAGCTTTTACTCCTTCCAGATGGCCGCCTACGTCATCGACGTACCGTGGCCGCATGGAGCCGGAGGAGTGTCCGGTGTCCTACGCCGCAGAGATCCTGATGTTCCCCAAGCTCCTCTCCGGCCCTCTCATGGACCCGGCGGATCTGAAGGAGCAGATGTACCGCCGCACCTGCACCCTGCGGAAGCTGGATGCGGGTCTGCGGGACTTCATCATCGGTCTTTCCATGAAGGTGCTGCTGGCCAACCAGATCGGCGGCCTGTGGCGTCAGGTCAAGACCATCGGCTTCGAGAGCGTCTCCACCCCTATGGCGTGGCTGGGCCTTGTGGCCTACTCCCTGCAGCTGTATCTGGACTTCTGCGGCTATTCGTGGATGGCCATCGGCGTGGGGGAGACGCTGGGCTTCCGGCTGCCCCCGGAACTTTGAGCACCCCCTATGCCGCCCGCATCCATGCGGGACTTCTGGCGCCGCTGGCATCAGTCTCAGCTCTTGGTTCCGGGACTATGTGTATATCCCGCTGGGCGGCAGCAAAAAGGGGAGGGCCGTACCTACCTGAACCTGCTGGTGGTGTGGCTGTTTACGGGCCTGTGGCACGGCAGTACGCTGAACTTCCTGCTGTGGGGACTGTTCCTCTTTGCCCTCATCTCTCTGGAACGTCTGGGCTGGGGCAAGGTGCTCCGGCGCAGTCAGGTGATCTCCCGGCTCTATATGCTCCTGGTGATCCCCCTAAGTTGGATGCTCTTCGCCATCCCCTCCCCTGCAGGATATCGGCAGCTATATCGGGCGGCTCTTTGCCTTCTCCGGCGGCACGGCGGTCCATGCACGGGACTTTCTGGTCTACGGACGGCAGTACGCCGTGGTGTTGGTCATCGGTCTGCTGGTGTCCACGCCCCTCTGGCCGGAGCTCTGGCGCCGCATCCGCACCTCCCCGCTGGGAACGGTGCTCCTGCTGGTGCTGTTCTGGGTATGCGTTTACTGTATGGCGGTGGCCACCAATGACCCCTTTATGTATTTCAGCTTTTTGAGGACGAGCAGCCATGAAGAGATCAAAACCAAAACAGAGAGGACTGGCCGTGCTGGCCATCCTGCTGGTGGCCACCTCCCTGGCAGCCACCGTAACGGGCCTTGTGCTGAAGGCCCAGCTGCAACAAGTATGTAGGGGGCTGGGAGGACCGTCTGGCCATCGCCGTGCCATTCATGCTGCTGCATGACAACACGGACCTCCGCCGCATGGAGCAGGCCAAGCAGCGTAGTCAAGATGAGCCAAAGCAGCCGGAGCAGCCCGTCGAACCGGAAAAGCCTGCCGAGCCCGGAGCAACCCACTGAACCGGAGAAGCCGCAGGTGCCGGGGTACCAACGGAGCTTCCCGACGCGGTGACGGGGGCCAAATACGGCGAGGACGAGAGCTTTTTCGACGATGCCCTGTTCATCGGAGATTCCCGCATGGTCAGCTCCGCCTACTATGCAAAGGCTTGGCAAGGCGGATTACTTCACAGACGTTGGCATGAATGTTTTCCAGATGTTCTCCGTTACCGCCTCGGACGATAACTTCGATGCCACGGACCTGAGGACCCTGCTGCAAAACCGTACCTATAAGAAGATCTTCATCATGCTGGGCATCAACGAGTGTGGCTACCCCATGAGCAGCCTGCTGAGCGCCTATCAGGGAGGACATCGACACCTTGAAAAGGCTCCAGCCGGATGCCACCATCTACCTGCTGAAGGTCTACGGCGTGTCCTGCTCTGTGGCAGAGCGCCAGCTACTTCAGCCCCAGCGCCTACAGGAGGTCAACGACGGCATCGCCGGTCTGGCCGACGGCAAGAGAAGGTTCACTGTCTGGATGCTTCCCGCCTCTACTGCGATGACGAGGGCTACATGAAGGAGGAGTACACCAGCGACGGCGTCCATCCCTACGCCAAGGATGCAGCGCTTTTTTGCCCAGTGGCTGTGCCAGCAGATCAGCGGCGGCCGGTAGGCCTTTACAGATCACCGGATGTGTGGTATCCTGTGTAGAACGCAAAAAAGGGGACAGCAAAATGCCGGGACTCTATGACCGGGTGCAGCGCAGCCCCCGGCAAAAACCTTCCGTGGTGGGCGGTCATTCTGGCGATCGCTCTGGTAGTGCTGACCTGCATCGGCCTGTTCATCAGCCGGCCCCAGCGCATCAAGAACCGCTACGAGGCCTGCATGGACGCCGTCTCCGCCAGCACCATCTATGCCAAGCGCCACCGGGGCGTCCGGGCGCTGGTGGACGGACAGGAGCTGCGCCTGCGGGAGAGTAACGCCCGCTCCATATACAGCAGTCTGGCCGCTTTGGGCGTGGGTCACTTCACCGACCGGCTGCCGGAGGGGGAGCCGGATGCCACCCTCTATTACAGCGACACCTCGCTGATGCGCCTGTGGCGCTATCCGCTGAAGCACAGCAGCTCCGGCCGTTGGGAGGGTGTGTTCATCTCCTTTGTATCGCTGGATGGCACCACCTACTCCTACTACACCGACCGAACGGATTGGCAGAGACTCTCTTGGCCCCTGAAGGCAGAGAGCAACGACCCGTGGGAAGAATAAATATCGACGCTAAAAGGCGGCGTGTCACCGACACACCGCCTTTTTTACAGCCCCTGCTTAATGGAGCGTATGGCATTTTTCTCCAGACGGGACACCTGGGCCTGCGAGATGCCGATCTCGGAGGACACCTCCATCTGGGTCTTGCCCTGACAGAACCGCAGGGCCAGAATGTTCCGCTCACGGGGCTGCAAGTGGGAGATGGCGTCCTTCAGCGCCAGCTGCTGCAGCCAGCCCTCATCGCTGCTGTGGTCGTCTCGGATCTGATCCATGACGCAGATGGCGTCGCCGCCGTCGGAGTAGACCGGCTCGTAGAGGGACACCGGGTCCATGATGGCGTCCATGGCGAACACCACCTCCTCACGGGGCAGCTCCAGCTCCTGGGCGATCTGCTCCACCGTAGGCTCCCGCTGCTGCTGGCGCAGGAGCCGCTCACGGGCCTGCAGGACCTTATAGGCAGTGTCCCGCATACTCCGGCTGACCCGCAGGGTGCTGTTGTCCCGGAGATAGCGGCGGATCTCCCCCCACGATCATGGGAACGCCATAGGTGGAGAACCGCACCGGCTGACGGATGTCAAAGTTGTCGATGGCCTTGATAAGACCGATGCACCCCACCTGAAACAGATCGTCGGCGTTCTCGCCCCGGCTGCTGAACCGCTGGATCACCGACAGCACCAGCCGGAGATTGCCCCGATCAGCCGCTCACGGGCCGCCATATCCCCCCTGCTTGGTGCGCCGGAGAAGCTCCATCATCTCGTCGTTTTTCAGGATCTCCAGCCGGGCTGTATTGATCCCGCAGATTTCCACCTTCCCTGCATACGCCGCCTCCACCACTTGGATGATGACAGTATTTCCCGCAGACAGGCGGCTTATACGGCGTGACAAAAATCCCGCACATTCGACGGAGAATAGAGAAAGCCTCTTGGCTGTCAAAAAAGGGGAGACACTTTCGTCAACGGGGCGGAAGGGTGTGTGCGGGAAACCCGGAAGGGGTGTCCTGCACGATAATAATCACCATTTTTTAGAACTTTTTGAAGTTCTGAAAAATGATTGCAGCGTGTCGAAAAAACTTTTCGACACGCTGAGTCCCTCAGCTGTCAGATACAGCTGAGGGACTTTTTGACCTGTAAACTATTTTTCGCCCTTACACCATGCGGCAGGACTCCACCTCGCCGCAGTCATCCGGAACCTACTGTGGTCGTACTCGATGCCGTTGCGGTCATAGTAGTTCTTGATGGCGGACGCTTGATGGACTCCTCCGCCAGCACGGAACAGTGCAGCTTGTGGGCCGGCAGACCACCCAGCGCCTCCACCACCTGCCGGTTGGTGACGGCCAGCGCCTCATCGATGGTCTTCCCACTTAATCATCTCCGTAGCCATGGAGGAGGAGGCGATGGCGGCCGCAGCCAAAGGTCTCGAATTTCACATCCTCGATCACGCCGTCCTTGATTTTCAGGTACATCTTCATAATGTCGCCGCACTTGGCGTTGCCCACCTGCCCCACGCCGTCGGCATCGGGGATCTCACCCACATTCCGGGGGGGTGCATGAAATGATCCATTACAGTATCGGTATACAGTGCCATGATAGTACTCCTTTCACTAAATCAACGCTTACAGCATGAATTGCTTCTTGCCGGATTCCAGATCCTTCCATACCGGGGACATGGACCGCAGATACGCCACCACACGGGGAACCTCCCGCAGGATGGGTCGATCTCCCACGGCTGGTTCCACTTGCGCTGAGACTCAGCCGCCGCAGGGAGCCCATGGGCGATGGCCAACAACAGCACATGGCTGGGATCCAGCGAGCCGGAGGGGTGCAGGCGGAGCCGGAGGAGGCGCAGATGCCTGCATCATCCAGCAGCAGCAGGAGAGACTCGCCCTCAATGCCCTCGAAGCAGAAGTTGACGTTGCCGGGCAGCCGGTTCACCGGGTCGCCGTTGAGAGCGCTGTGGGGGATCTGGGACAGCCCCTGAGCTTGTCCCGCAGAGCCGAATCACCTTGGCCCGGTTCCCTCGAGGCATCCTCCAGCTTGCAGCGGCCTGGCGGCGATGCGGGGACGTTCCGTACCGGCTCGCTTGCCCCGCTCTGTGCGCCGCCCTCGATGAGACTGGTGATGGGTACGCCCTGCCCGGACATACAGAGCACCTACGCCCTTGGGGCCGTGGAACTTGTGGCCGGAGAGACTCAAAGCATATCGATGTGCTGGGCCTTGACGTCAATGGGCAATGTCCCGCCGCCTGTACGGCGTCGGTGGAACAGCACGCCCGCCCCGGCATACGGCGCCGATCTCCTCGATGGGGAGAGATGCTGCCGATCTTGTTGGCGTACATCACCGTTACCAGACAGTAGTATCCGGCCGGATAGCCTCCTTCACCTGCTGGGCGGTAACGGTGCCGGTGGGGCCCACCGGCAGCGTCACCTCGAAGCCCTGCTTCTCCAGACGCTTCAGGGAGTGGAGGACGGCGTGGTGCTCAAAGGCGGTGGAGATGATGTGCTTCTTGCCCTTCAGCCGTCCCAACTCCGGAAGCGGACAGCAGAGCCTGATTGTCGGCCTCACGCCGGAGGTGAAGAAGGATCTCACGGGGCTTGCAGTTCAGGCACCGGGCCATGGCCCTCACGGGCGCTCTGCAGCAGCTCGGCGGCGTGCTGGCCCACAGTGCAGGCTGGAGGGGTTTCCGTAGTTGTCCTCCAGCGCCGGCAGCATGGCGGCCAGTGCCACAGGACTCATCTTGGTGGTAGCGGCATTATCTGCGTATATCATAGGGATTCCTCTGAAAAGATTTACCTACCATTTGGTATGTTTAGTAGTATAGCAGGATTAACCTACCAAGTCCAAGGGGTATGAAAATTTTGGGAGAAAAAGCCCTCTCCGCCGGTGCGCTTGCATCTCACCCTGCTTTGTGATACACTGAAGCACATATATAGATTCAGGAGATAACGCATATGACCGACTACCTTCACATACAGCTGCCGCCGGATCAGATCCGGGGCATCAGCAGCATCGGTCTGGCTATGGGGGGACGCCGTGTATGAGGCTGCTGAGTGCGGACATGGCTCTGCCGCCCACGGCAAAGCCACCGGCAAGGGCTTTTTTTGGATAACGCTAACGTCACCGTTCCGCTTGCCGGCCGTGCGCTGGTGCCGCCTGACAGGCCGGCACTGGAAGCGCTGCTGGGCTGGGCTGCACCTCGGCAGCCGTCGACCGGGTGGGCAATTCCGCCGTGATGGAGGAGGAATAATAA
>VOFK01002408.1_pt1 | contig 35745 bp, 57 predicted proteins | sample 5384121 | NCBI WGS metagenome assembly VOFK01 (sample SAMN12384730, study PRJNA508395) | human gut metagenome | isolation source: healthy gut J | host: Homo sapiens | reverse complement strand
TGATGGCGCCCAGGTCGTGCTCTTCATAACCCCAGACATTGGCATAGACACAGGCCGAATTGGTGTCCGGGTGCTAGAGGCGCATCTGCATATCGCGCTTCCCGCCCGCCGGCTTGTAATACCACGAGAGCCGTTCGCCATCGACCTCGACCACGGCATAGCCGGCGTGCCGTCGCAGTTGACGTCGCCGTTGATGAACAGGTCGCCCGGCGTGCGGGCGATGCAGTGCATGACCTTGCGTCCGTCGTCGTAACGGTAAATGTCATGGTAGTGCTTGTGCCCCCGAAGGCATGGACCTTATGGGCTTATCGCATCGAGGAAACGCTGGAAATTGCGGTGGTTGCGCGCTGCGGTGTTCTTCGTGTGATAGAGAATCGGGCAATGGGACGAGACGACGAGCGTGCTGCCCGCCGGAACGTAGCGCAAATCGGCTTCGATCCAACGGCAAATTTCGTCCGTAAGACCGATCGTATACTCCTCTTCGGCGGTCGGCGCATGGTCGAAAAGGATGTTGTCGAGAACAGATAATGGATTTTCCCGATGTTCACCGAGTAGTTCGCCGGACCGAAATAGCGTTCGTAGCTCTGCAAGGCGAGCGAATCGGTCAACTCGGCCGGATCGTGATCGTGGTTGCCCGGCAGGCTGAAGGTCGTGAAGCCAAGCGTCTCCAGCCCCTGACGGTACTTCGGGAAAAGCGACATATCGTTCCAGACCAGGTCGCCCAGGCTGACTCCATAAACCTCCGTCGGAAGCCCCTGCACGGTTTCAGCACATCGGGAACGACATGACCGAGATAGGAATCCACCGACGTGTTATCGGCAGCCAGCTGAATGTCGGCCATAACGATCAGCGAATGGCGGTCGGACGGAGTCTTGCGTCGTGTCAGCGTAAAATCGGCCCGGTTGACGGCCTGTTTGCGGTCGATTTTGCGGTAGAACCGCGGACAGCCCTGCGTGGCGGGGGATCTCGCAGTCGGCAGGCACGGAGACAAAGACGAAATTGCGCCGCGCGAGGTCGGAGGCCAGATAGTAAATCCCCCTGTTCGTCGGTCGCCGTCACCTCCAGGCCGTCGCTCACCACCACCCCGGCAATGCCATTGCCGGCGCTGTCCTTCACGATTCCCTTCACCGTCATTCCGGCCTTATCGGGAATCTGTCCGGCGGTCGGGCCGTCGTCACCGCCGCCCTCCGAGGAGGAGCAGGCCGCCGCCAGGACAAGGGCGGCGAGGCACCCCGACAGAAGCCGCATGTAGAATTTTTTTGACATATTTTTTTTTGCATTGAGGATGCGGGAGGAGGCCGGACCTCCTCCGCATCACGGTTATTTCATCACGACCCGGATGATTACGCTGTTCTTTTTTTCGGGACGCACCTTGCCCTGATCATCGGCCCTGACGGAAAGCGGCAGCACATAGGAGGAATCAATGCCGTCGGCAAGCATCGAAAGCGGCATCGAAGCGGATTTCGGCGCGGTCCATGACCCTGTCCCCCGACAAGCGCACTTCGGGGTCGAAGGCGAAATACCTGTCGGGCATCACCTTCAGTTCGAGTCCGCTTTCCACGTTATAGACATCGAGCACGGAGGGGTCGACCACCAGTTTCACGGTGATTCCGTCGTCATTGTAACCGCCCTTGTAAAGATAGAGATCGTAAACGCACGCCTGGCCCGAAGCGGCATCGTATTCGAGGACCTGAAATCGTTCTTCGGGATGCAGACCATAGTGTCCACCGTCTCGTAGACGACGTAATCGTCGCCGCACCCTACGGCTCCCAGCAGAAGCAGGAGGCATATCGCAAAGATTCTTCATCGCAATCGGATTATTAAGGTTAGTAACCGGGATTCTGCACGAGGTTGTAGTTGATATTGATTTCGCTCAACGGAATGGCCATCCAGTAGGTCTTGGGGGATTCGAACGTGCGGACGCCGCTCTCCTTCATCGTGGAGACCCGGTAGAAATCGGCCGCCGTCCTGCCGTCGAGATTCCACGCCTTGGGACGCCGGGACATCGCTTCGCCCGCCTCTTTCCAACGGCGCAGGTCGTGGTAGCGCATGCCCTCCATCAGCAGTTCGATCGAACGCCCCGGTGCAGCACCTTGCGCAGTTCGTCGCCGGTGGGAATGCCCCCCGGCCAAGGCCCACGAATCCTTGAAATCGGGCAGCCCGAGCGGCGGCGGACCAGATTCAGGTAATTGAGGCTCGCGTCGCTCAACGACCCGTTGTATTCGAAATCGGCCTCGGCATAGCTCAGGTAGAGTTCCGCAAGGCGGATGTAAGGATAGGCGTACTTGCGGTAGGTCCACGACTTGGTGTCGTAGTTGAAGGCCGACTGGCGGTGAATCCACTTCTTGAGAATGTAGCCCGTACAGCTCTGGTACTCCTTCGAGGCGTCGAGCACTGCCCTGCATCTCGCCGGCGCGGCATTTGAGAATGAACTCCTCGCCGTTGATGGCGTACTTGCCGCGGTCGTAGCCCACCGACGCATAGAAGCGCGGCTCCTTGTAGACATGAAGGTTGACAGTCTCCTTTTCGGCATTATAGGCATAGGGTCGATATGCATGGTCTCGGGGTCTCGGTCCCACGGCAGGCCGTTGTGCGTGTAGTACATCTCCACGCACTCGAACGTCGGAACGATGTTGATGCAGAAGCCGTCGGTACTGTACGGCAGCTTCAGGCGCGCGCCTCCGTAACGCTGCAAGTGCCCGATGCCGGTCTGGTCGCCCATTGCCCAAAGGTACTCGGTCGTGTTCCAGAGCGGTTCGACGAAGCAGTCGTGGTAGTTGATCTCGCCGCGCTCGGCAGCGGTTGCAGCCGCAGTCGCGTTCGGGCTTTCGTAGAGCCTGTGCCCGTTGTCCTCGGCCAGCGTGATCGCTTCCCTGGCAGGCGTCGAGCGCCCACTTCCACTTTTCGGGATTGTAGGTCTGGCTCATCAGCGGCGTGCCGTCGTTGTTGCGGAAAACGCGCGTAGAACTCCGTGTTGCCGTTGCAGAGCGGACTGGCGGCATAGAGCAGCAGCCGGGCCTTCATCGCCTTGCCGCCACCGAGGTGGCGCGCCCCCAGGTCGGCATCGGGACGCGTCGGATACCCGTGCAGCAAATCGGCCGCGCGGTCGTAGGTCTCGGCGATGAACGTCACGCATTCGTCGAACGGACTGCGAGGGCCACATAGACCTGCTCCTCGGGAAGCCCCATGTCCAGCTGCCCCCTGACGAGGATGACCGGGCCGTAGTGAGTCAGCAGCACCCAGTGGTAATAGGCGATCAGAAAATAGGCTTCGCCCTTGAACTCGTCGGCCACGGACGGCGAGATGCCCGGGACTGCGTCGATATTGTCGATCATAATGTAACAGTAGCGGGATGCCCTTGTACATGTCGTAGTTCGTGCGCCCGGACGGGGAAGAGGTCGTCGCGTCCCACAGACCGTAGTAGGTCTGGCTGGCGTTCTCCCTCGTTGTAGAGCATGCTCTTTGTAGGGAAAAATAACGGGTCTGGCCGTTGGTGGCGGTGATAATGTCGTCGCCGGCGCAGAAGTCGGGCATGTAGCGGTAGGCCGCGATGTTGGGGGCGTAGGTGTAGAGCGTATTGAGGTACTTGCGGGCCTCCTTGAGGTTTTGAAGATGTCCTCCTGCGTCGCCTGCCCCCGGGAACCACGTCGAGGAAATCGCACGCGGCAAGCGCTCCGGCGCACGCAAACAGCAAAATGGATATGATTTTTTCATGTCGCTCGAATTTTAGAAGTTATACTGAAGGCCGAGTTTTCACCACGCGCGCTGCAACGGGTATTTCGCCGTTGCCGCTTCCCATTTCGGGGTCCCAGTATTTGAAGGGCGAAATGATGAACAGATTCTGTGCCGGCCAGATAGGCGCGCAGGCTTTTGTACGTGAAACCCAGTTCGACGCTCTTTCAGGCGCAGGTAGCTGCCGTTCTTGATCCAGAACGACGAGGTCTGCGTGTTGTTGGCGTTGTAGCGGTAATCCAGGCGCGGATAGGCGGCATTGGGATTGGGATCGGCTTCCGACCAGTGGTCGTCGGCAACGTACTGCGTCATGTTGAAGCCCGAATACTGATTGTCGCGGAACGGTGCATGTCGTACATGCGCAGCGAGACGCGCGCCGTGCCCTGGAAGAAGAACGAGAAGTCCCAGCGTTTGTAGTTGACCGAGGCGCCGAAGCCGTACAAGATCTCGGGCACGGTGGGATAACCCAGCGACGTGCGGTCGTTGGCGTCGATCACGCCGTCGCCGTTCAGGTCGCGGTATTTGATGTCGCCAGGCAGATAATCGGGCATGAAGGTCTGCCGGGGCGAGTTGTCGATCTCCTCCTGCGAGGCGAAAAGAGCCGTCGGCGACCAGTCCGTAAACCGAATTGACGGGTTTGCCCAGCACGGAGTTGTATTTGTTGGGCAGGTATTTCGCCCTCGTCGCGGGCCTTCACCTCGTTGTGCGCATAGGTGAACGTTCCGCGCACGGAGACCAGCAGGTCCTTGTTGAACGCCTTGTTGTATTCGAGCGAAACATCGACGCCGCGGTTCTCCACCTCACCCAGATTGCCGTAGGGCGACGCCCGAAAGGCCCATCGTCGAGGGCAGCGAACGCCGCTGCATGAAGATGCCGGTACGATTTTCCTTGTAGACGTCGACGTTCAGCGTCAGGGCGTCGAACAGTCCCAGTTCAAGTCCTACGTTAAGTTTGGTGCTCTCCTCCCCACGTGGCCAGGGGATTGCCCACGGTCTTGATCTCGTGTCCGGTCTGCTTGACGAAGTTGGGCGAAAACCACACGTAGAGCGCCTTGTTCATGTTGACCGTCGTGAGATAGGGGAAACGGACGATATTGTTGCTGCTGTCGGCCAGATAGTCGTTGCCCGAAAGACCGTACGAAGCACGGATTTTCAGCAGGTTCACCTTGCTGCGGATACCTTCCCAGAACGGTTCGCCCGACACGACCCACGCTCCGGCGATCGAGGGGAAAAACCCGAAAACGACGACCCGATATGAAGTTCTCTCCGAGCCGTTGTAGCCGAAGTTGAACTCATCAGGTAGCGGTTGTCATACCCATAGGTAAACGTCCGGCGAGACCCTGCTCGCGGTAAGGAAGCACCTTGTACTCATCATTGGCGGGCTGATTGTCGACCTTCTCCTTCTGGTGGTAGACGAACAGGGCGTTGACGTCGTGTTTGCCGAACGTGCGCGAATATTCGATCTGCCCCCCTGCAACGCGATCTCACGGTAACCGTTCCGCCCCGTGGAGGTTCCCAGATAGGACGATCCGGGCGTGCCGATGCTTTGCAGGTTGTAGTCGAAAGTCCCGTCGCCGTTGTCGGTATAGTCGGTCATTTCGTAATAATAGGGAGAAAAAGAACGGTAAGTCGCCGCATAGGTCTTGTTGTAGAACGAGACCATGCCCCGGACTTTCAGTCCCTTGGTGACGAAATCGAGGTCCTGGTCCACCGAGAAGGTCGTGGTGATGTACTGCGTATGGCGCTGTCCGTATCCGCGGGCTCAACAGGGCATAAGATTGATGTCCGTAGAACCACCGTCCCACGAAGGGGCATTTCCGAAAATCGGGTCGTCGAGATCCTCCACGGAGCCTTTGGGATAGATGGCCGGGAAAGCGACCGGATTGGCGCGCATCGTATAGTAGAACAGGTCTTTCACCTCTTCGACGGGACGGTGCCAGAAAAGCAGTTGCGTGTTCATCTTCAGACCACGCGGGTCGTTCGGGTGAGCTGCGCGCCGACGTTGGCCTGGAAAAAGGTATTTCTGCGAATTGATGTTGGTGTTGAATTTCGACTCCGCGGGCTTCTTCAGGATACCGTTTTCGTTGAAGATCGAAGCATTGAGGAAATAGTCGACCACCTTGCCGCCGCCCCGCACGTTGAGATTCATGTTTTCGTTGACCGTAAAATCCTTGAAAAGCATCGAATACCAGTCATTGTCGGGATAGACGTAGATTGAGCCGGTTGCGTGCCCGTGATCTTCGTCCGAAAAGTGCTGCACATAAGTTTCGCCCGCCGGGGTGCGGGTGCGCAGCGCCTCGTTGTTCTCCATGTAAGTCACGCCGTCGGCGATGTCCTGCACGCGCGTCGGCATCGAAATGCCCGACTCGAGACGAACGTTGATCGCCATCTTCTCCGACTGGCGGCCGTTTTTGGTGGTAATGATCATTACGCCGTTGGCGCCGCGCGAACCGTAGAGCGCCGTGGCCGTGGCGTCGCGCAGGATCGAAAACGACTCGATCGCCTCGGGCGGAATGTTGTTGAGCATCTCCGAGACGATCTCCACGCCGTCGAGAATCAGCAGCGGCGATTTGTTGGCCCCGAAGGTCGAGATGCCGCGAATCCAGAAATTCGCACCGTCGGCGCCGGGTTCGCCCGACGACTGGTCGAGATGACGCCGGCGATCTTGCCCGCGAACGAGGTCGAGAGGTTGCTCGACGTCACCTTGAGCGTACTGGGACGCACGACCTGCACGGCTCCCACCAAACTCTCCTTCTTCTGCGTGCCGAAGGCCACGACCACCACGTCGTCCATGACGTTCGACGCCTCGATCAGCGTCACGAGCTTGAACAGTTCGACATCGGCGACGGCGATCTTTCTTGGTGTCGTAGCCCAGAAAAGCGAAGGTGACGTGTTTGTTCCCGCCGGCACCTTGAGGGTGTAGTTGCCGTTGATGTCCGAGGTGGCGCCGACGGTCGTCCCCTCGACATAGACCGAAACACCGACGATGGGCTTGTTGTCGGCCGAAGAGATCACCGTCCCCTGCAGGACGATTTCGCCGGAATTCGCAGCCGGAAGGGGGGTGACGGCGGCGTTTTCCGGGCGGGCGCTTTCGAGATGATCACCTGGTTTCCGCGCACCCGTCCGGTCAGCTCCGTTCCCTTTGAGGACCGCGGACAGCAGTTCGTCGATGGTCGCAGACCTGACCGAAACCGAAACCCGGCGGTCGAGCAGCGGCCGCACGTCGTCGGTGTAAATGAAGGCGTAGCGGCTGGTCCGCTCGACCTCGGCAAAGACGCTCGACAGCGTTGCGTCCTTCATCTTCACGGTCAGCGACGATTTGGCCCCGGCGTCCTGCCGGGAGGCCCGGACGGGCTGGAGATTCACCGGAAGCAACAGCATCACCGCCGCAAGAATCCGCAGCATACGGCATGTCGAGCCACTCCTCACAAAGAAAAGTTTCTTCATAAGTAACAGTATTAAGGTTAGTATTTAAGACTGGAATTGGTTGTCAGCGATATACGGCGTCGGCGCAATCGTCGGGGGCAGGCCTCACCGCCACCGAGCCGTCGGGCCCCGGACGTAGGCGATCCGGAAAATGTCGGAGAGCACGTCGAGCGTGCCGTCCAGGTCGTCGTCGAACAGGATCAGCTTGCCGGTACACTTCCGGCTCCCGATCTCCCGAAGCAGGTTATTTCGATCTTGTAGAACGCAGCCACCTTTTGCAGGACTTCGAACAGCGTGTTCGAGGTGAAGAACAACAGTCCGTCCTTCCAACTGATGTATTTATAGGGATCGACCTCGTAGACCGAATAGCTGCCGTCCTTCATCGAGAAGCGTTCCGAAGGATTCAGCGTCACCGATTCGCCGTTGGCCACGTCGATGGCCACGGAGCCTTCGACCAGCACCACGGCCGACGAACCGTCGGCCCGGGGCGCGGTCGTCACGTCGAACGACGTGCCCAGCACGCGGGTCGCAAAATGGTCGGTGTGCACGATGAAGGGACGGTTCGCATCCTTCGCCACCTCGAAATAGGCTTCGCCCTCGACGAAGACGTCGCGCGTGTCACCGAACGCCGACGGGAAACGGAGCACCGACGCCGAATTGATCCACACCCGCGTCCCGTCGGAGAGTTGCAGATGCGCGCTTGCCCTTGGGGACCACCAGTTCGCTCGTATGCACGTCGCACCTCCTGCCGGGGCGTCCTGCGATCGGTCTCCGCCCCTTCGTTCTCCCTTGCCGTCGATCAGGATTTCGCCCTTTGGGCGTAAGGCTGATACGGGCGATGTCGTCATACACCTCGCGGCTGCCTTCGCGGGTCACGAGCGTGATGTTCTCATAGGCCTCGGCCGAAGGCAGCCCGAACCCGTGAAATCCGCACTCCAGAACAGGGCCGCCACAACGCCGGCGACCAGCAGGGAAGCGGCGGCGAAGAGCGCCGTCCGGTTGCGGCGGCGGGGAGGGGCTGCAAAACGGCGCCGGGCGTAATGGTCGGTCAGGATGCGGTCGAGCAGCAACTGTTTCTCCACGGACGGCAGCGCGGGATGGGTCTTGCCCACGGCGCACCAGGCTCACGGCGCGCTCGAATTCGACCAGGTCCTGCGGATGGCGTTCGGTGTAACCGCACCAATAGCCGTCCTGCGCCCGCTCGGGATCGAGACACCACAAAACGAAGTCCGGGTCGGAGGTGAAGAACTCCGCCGTGTGCTTCTTAATATCGTCCGGTTTTATCATTGATTCCAATCGTAATCTTCAAACTGCATGCTGCGGCTGCGGCGCCGCGCTCTTCCCTATGACGGCGAATCCGCCGTTTTGTCCCCCTCGAACCGCAAAAAACAGCGTCCGCCGTGTCAAGTGGCTATTTTTCATCGTCTTGCCGCACTCCCTGCCCTTCCGAAGTTTGCCCAGCCCCTTCGACACGAACTTGCGGACGGCGTGGGGCGTGGCGTCGAGTATGACGGCGATGTCGTCATACTCCATCTCGTAGACGAAGCGCAGCAGCAGCGCCTCGCGCTGCTTGGGCGAGAGCTGGTTGAGCAGCGACTCGATCGTTTGGCGGATGCGCAGCACGTGCTCCGATTCGATCATCGCGTCGAGCGAGGTCAGCGACACCCGCAATCCCGGCTCCCGGTCCGAAAGGTCGCATTTGTCCACCCGCGAACGGTGCAGGTCGACCAGGCGGTTGTGAACGATCCGGAAAAGGTAGGCCTTGATGTTGACGATGCGGCCCAGGTCGACCTGGCGGGTCATAATGTCGAGGAATATGTCGTGGATGACATCCTTGACCGTTTCGTTGTCGAAACCGAACCCCATGCCGTAGGCATAGAGCGCATCGGCGTAACTTTGTTATACAACATAACATACGTCGGTCTCTTCGGGCATACTGCCGGTCGATTCGTCGGGTGTCGTCCCACTTGCGTTGCCGAAACATTCGGTTCATTGGTTTGGTCGGTCATTCGATATAACGGAAAACCGTCCGGTTTGTCCCCCTGCAAGCGGTAAAATCGAATAAAAAATGCGAAAATAAAAATTTTTTCGCTCCCCGGGGGGACAAAACCGGAAACAGTTCGTCTTAAATTCGAAACCAATCTCTTTCGGAAAAATGATACGAAAACCGTATTTCAGTCTGTTCCTGCTCTGCCTGCCGCTCTTCTCGCTGTGCAGTTCGGGAAACGACGATCCCGCACCCGCCCCTGCACCTGGAAAAGAGTGGCTCGATCCGATTCGCGTCGCCACCTACAACATCCAGTACGACACTCTTCCGATCAAGACAACAAATGGACGACCCGCCGGGTTTGCTTCGCCAACTACCCAGAGCGAGAAGTTCGACATCTTCGGAGCGCAGGAGCCTTATCTGACCCAGATCAAGGACATCGAGCCGTTCCTCGACGGATACACCTGGGTCGGAGAAAACGTCATCGGTGACAAAACGGCCCAACGACGCCACTACAACCCCGTTTTTTCTACCGCAAGGACAAAAATTCGAAGTATTGGATATGGGATCGTTCTGGTACTCCGAAACGCCTTCCGCCCCCCGGGTCCAAAGGCTGGGACTCCTATTCGCCCCGCATGTGCAACTGGGTGCATTTCCGCATCCGCGCGAACGGACGGGAATTCTACCATTTCAATTCGCACTTCGACCACATAGGGACCACGGCCCGCGCCGAGAGCGCCAAACTGCTGGTGGCCAAGGTCCGGGAGATCGCAGGCGGCAAACCGGCCTTTTGCACGGTGACTTCAATTCGAACCAAAAACACCGAAGCCTACAAAACGATCGCCGGATCAGGCATCCTTGCCGACAGCTACGTCCGCTGTCCGTCCAAGACCAACGGAGACTGGCCCACCCACAACGGCTACAAATACATCTCGACGCCTCCCGCCGCTGCGTCGCGCATCGACCACGTCTTCGTCACGCCGAAGGACACGAAGGTCGTTTCGTGGCGCATCGTCAACAACAGTTACAACCGGAAATACCCTCGGACCACTTCCGGTCGTGATCGAATGGTCGCTGGCCGAATAGCCAGCCTTTAGCTGCCGGCAAATAAAACCTCTTCGCCAACTGGCGAAGAGGTTTTTTTGCCAAGGATAAACGGAACGGACAGAAGCGCTTTTTTCCGCGCCCAGAGCCGGAAAACCATCCCCCTTTCCCTTTTACCCGCGAGTGTCTCCGATTATTGAAAAGAAATTCGTATCTTTGTGGGCTTGTTTCACGATAAGCGCAATTTGTCTGACAGCAACATAAACGAAACGAATAAATGGCGTTACAATGCGGCATCGTCGGCTTGCCGAACGTGGGTAAATCGACCCTTTTCAACTGTCTGTCCAATGCAAAGGCACAGGCGGCAAACTTTCCTTTCTGCACCATCGAGCCCAATGTGGGCGTGATCACGGTCCCCGACCGGCGGCTGATCCGCCTCGCGGAGACGACAACCCAAGCGCGTGGTCCCGACGACGATCGAAATCGTCGACATCGCGGAACAGCTCGTGAAGGGCGCCTCGAAGGGCGAAGGTCTGGGCAACAAATTTCTGGGCAACATCCGCAACACGAATGCGATCATCCCGTCCTGCGGTGCTTCGACAACGGCAACATCACCCACGTCGACGGCTCGATAGACCCCGTGCGCGACAAGGGCATCATCGACACCGAATTGCAGCTGAAGGATCTCGAAACCGTCGAGAACCGGCTCTCCAAGACCCAAAGCAGGCCACCTCGGGCGGCGACAAGCAGGCCAAGCGCGCCGTGGGCTGCTCTTGCAGTACAAGGCGGTGCTGGAACAGGGGCTTTCGGCCCGCACCGTGGAACTCGACAAGGAGGACCGCAAACTGGTCGCCGACCTCAACCTGCTGACCGACAAGCCTCGTGTTGTACGTCTGCAACGTCGACGAAAAGAGCGCCGCGACGGGCAACGCCTACACCGAGGCCGTCCGGGAGGCCATCGCCGGCGAGCGGGCCGAAATGCTCGTCATCGCCGCCGCCACGGGAGGCCGACATCGCCGAACTGGAAGACTTCGACGAGCGGCAGATGTTCTTGAAGACCTGGGGCTGGAGGAGTCGGGCGTGGCGCGCCTGATCAAATCGGCCTACAAATTGCTCAACCTCGAAACGTTCTTTCACCACCGGGGCCGACGAGACCGCGCCTGGGACCTTACCTGCGCGGCATGAAAGCCCCGCAGACGGCCGGCATCATCCACACCGATTTCGAAAAGGGGTTCATCCGCGCCGAGGTCATCAAGTACGACGACTACACCGCTCTGGGTTCGGAGAAGGCGTGCCGCGATGCGGGCAAACTGTCGATCGAAGGGCAAGTATGTCGTCGAGGACGGCGACATCATGCACTTCCTGTTCAACGTCTGACGCCGCAAACCGGGATCGTAAAAAATTAAAGAATACAGCTCATGGAAATGACCAGTTCGGGTGCGCTTCGCGCCCAGCCCCACCGGGCCGCTGCACATCGGCGGCGTGCGTACGGCACTGTACAACTACCTGTTCGCCCGCCGGCACAAGGGAACGATGATCCTGCGCATCGAGGACACCGATTCGCAGCGGTTCGTCCCCGGAGCGGAGGATTACATTCTGGAATCGCTCAAATGGTGCGGCATCGAGATCGACGAAGGCGTGGGCGTCGGAGGGCCCCACGCCCCCTACCGCCAGAGCGAGCGCCGCGAAATCTACCTCAAATACGCCCTGCAGCTCGTCGATGCAGGCTGGGCCTACTACGCTTTCGACACCGCCGAGGAATTGGACGCCCTGCGCAAGGGAGGCCGAGGCGCGCGGCGAGGCGTTCGCCTATACCTGCGGTGCGCGAAAAGCTGGCCACGTCGCTGTCGCTGCCCCCGAGGAGGTGCGCGAGCGCGCCTCGACCGCGGCGACCAGTGGGTGATCCGCTTCAAGATGCCCGAAAACGAGACGGTCGAGATGGACGACCTGATCCGCGGCCACGTCAAGGTCAACACCTCGACGCTCGACGACAAGGTGCTCTACAAATCGTGTCGACGCACTGCCGACCTACCACCTGGCGAATATCGTCGACGACCACCTGATGGAGATATCGCACGTTATACGCGGCGAGGAGTGGCTGCCGTCGCTGCCGCTGCACTACCTGCTATACCGTGCCTCGGCTGGGACCGTCCGCAGTTCGCCCACCTGCCCCGGCCGCTGCTGCTTAAGCCTACGGGCGGCGGCAAGCTGTCGAAGCGCGACGGCGACAAGATGGGATTCCCCGTCTTCCCGCTCTTCTGGCGTTCGCCCTCGACGGGCGAGACGGCACGCGGCTACCGCGAGGACGGTTATTTTCCCGAGGCGTTCGTCAACATGCTGGCCCCCTGCTGGGATGGAATCCCGGTACGGAGCAGGAACTCTTCTCGATGCAGGAGCTCATCGACGCCTTCTCGCTGGAGCGTGTCTCGGAAGTCGGGCTGCGCGTTTCCAGCCCGACAAGGCCCTAAGTGGTTCAACGCACAGTACATGCCATAAGAGCGACGCCGAGCTGGCGGCGCTGTTCCAGCCCGTGCTGCGCGAGCATGGCGTGGAGGTGTCGGATGAGTTGGCGGGACCGCACGCAGCATCATGAAGCGATGCGTCGTTCATCACCGACCTGTGGGCCCTGACGTCGTATTTCTTCGTCGCACCGCACGAGTATGAGGAGAAGCAGGTGAAGAAGTACTGGAAAGGCGACAACCCGGCACGTCTTGCCGAGGTGCGCGAGGTGCTGGCGTCGATCGACGACTTCTCGCTGGAGAATACCGAGCGCGTGGTCAATGCCTGGATCGCCGAAAAGGGGCTACGGCATGGGTCAGATCATGAACACGCTGCGCCTGGCGCTTGTGGGCGCCGGCAAGGGCCCGGCATGTACGACGTGACGGCGTTCCTCGGCAAGGGAGGAGACGCTGCGGCGCATCGACTATCTTTTGGCCAATCTAAAACCTGTGGAATAATGGAGATATTACAGCAAGTGTGGGGCTCTCGACCCCGAAGGCGAGGCTATCGTGCTCTGGCGTACGCAACTCGAAGGGCTGCGAGGGTACAGCTCTAACATCGGCGCGTCGATTGTGTCGGTGAAGGTGCCCGACCGCAACGGTAAGATCGACGACGGGTACTCGGATACAAGGATCCGATGAGCTACTTCGGCGACGGCGCCGCCAGCGGTAAGTAAGCGTGGGACGTGTCGGCCAACCGCATCGCCCGCGGCCGCAGACGGTCGACGGCGTGGAGTACCGCCTTGAGGTAAACAATGGCGTGAACCACCTGCACGGCGGCTCGAAGGGGCTTTGCCAACCGCCTGTGGGAGAGCCGTGTGGAGACCAACCGCGTGGTTTTTCTCGCTGGTGTCGCCCGACGGCGACCAGAACTATCCGGGCGAGATGTATGTCGAGGCGGGTTTCTACTTCCGACGATGATGACGCCCTGGAGATCACCTACATGGCCCGCACCGACAAGACCACGGTGGTAAACCTTACCAACCACGTCTACTGGAACCTTGCGGGGGCGAGGGCAGCGGCAAGACCATTTTCGACCACGAACTGCAGCTCGACTGCTCGCGCGTGCTGGAGATGGATCCCACGCAGATACCTACGGGCCGTTACCTCGACGTGAAGGGTACGCCGCAGGATTTCACCACGGGCCGCCGTTTGGGTGACGACATCGACTCGGAGTTCAACCACATGAAGGATTTCCGTGGTTACGACCATTACTTTGTACTGGATGGCTGGAAGCAGAATATCCTGAGCCGCATCGGCGAACTGCGTTGCGAGGCTACGGGCCGCAAGGTCGAGGTTCTCGTCGCAGGCGGTGCCATGGTCTATACGGCAACTGGCTTGCCGGCGGATGTCCCGTCACCAAGTCGGGCAGCCGCTATGAGGACTATGCGGGCGAGGCGATCGAGGTGCCAGAACTATCCCGACGCGGTGAACCATCCCGACTTCCCGTCGGCCGAACTCAAGCCGGGCGAGATATATTGCCAGAAGATCGTTTTCCGTCTTGGGAACGTTCTGATCCGGCACAATGTCATCGGGGTCGGAGCTGCGGCTGCCGACCCTTTTTTATGTTTTACGGCAGCGCGACGGGCGGAGGTGAGGTGCCGTGCCTGTAGCGTAAATAAGTGTAAACAACAGTTTGGATATGGATACCAAGGATCATGAATATCTCGATGCCTTCGAGCAGCGCGTCTCGAAGGCTCTGGTCGAGTCGTGTACGGCCGACGGCCTGCTTGAGGGGCAGATGCTGGAGGTCGAGGAGCTGGATGAGAAGTGGCGCACCTCGGCGCCCGAATATATGGCTGCGGCCGTTCCGCAGATAGCCGACTATCCTTCGGCTGCGGTGGCGTGGGCATTCTACATGGGCATGGGTGCGGCGGTGCTGTGGGACAAGTCGTGGGGCGAGTACAAGGATGTGGAAGACTGGTATACGCTCATCGCCTCGCCCCGCGGTTTCGACTGCATGGACGAATATGTCACCGAATGCCTGCTGGGCTGCAAGCTGGGCGGCGAGGAGGCCGCGAAGATCGAGGCGGCCGTTCGTCGTGCGGCGCACACGGCGCTGTCGATGATCCGCAAGAGAGCAGATCGAGCCGCAGAGCGCCATGGCGTTCCGTCTTTGCGCGCACGACAAAGGAGTTTTTCCGTCTCGGCGTGTCGATCGCGCTGCGGCGGCTGGGATACCATTATGTAAAGGTGCGCCTTAACGGCACGGCTCCCGAGTCGTGACCCAAGGGACGGTAGCGAATGCCTGATTGGCTATGGGCAGAATTGTGCATGTCGTTTGCGGGGCTTCGGCGGCAGGTACGTTGAGGGAGGTCCTGCATCGTATGGGCATTACGGCTGATGTGGCGGTATTCCCATGCGCTCTGCGTTATGGCGCTCTGTTCCGCGATTTCGGCGACGAGAGCCTGCGGCGTTATGCCGGCGAGGTGGAACGGCTTACGGGCGGCTGCGGGGTTGTTCGGGCCGTTGAGGGCGTTCGTCGTAATGGACTTCGGCGCCTGCGACAGAGGTGGTCGTGTGGTACGGGGATGATGGACGAGCGGCTGATGTATTATATGGTGTGCGCCCTGGCGCCTGCTGCGCCGTTTTTCGAGGTGGATGTCGCGGCCGTGCGGCCGATGCTGAAACATTGCGGGCGAGGCGTATATCGTTGTCGATCTGCTCGGTGGAGAATGTGGAGTGGCTGTATGGGCGTATCGTGCCCGTGGACGGTCCGCGCATGGAAGGCGGCAGCCGCTGCGTGGAAGAGGTGGCGGTGTTCGGATGCCGCGCTGCGGATAGTGTCGGATGATGACGGCATTGCAGAGGTGGCGGAGGATTTCTTCGACAGGGGCTATTGTGCCGCATGCGGCGCGGGTACCGCAAAGGCCGTACAGGTTGTCGGCGAGGTGCTGTTGCTACGGATTTTGCTGTCGGGGACGGCTTTCTGCAGCGGCGTATAGTTGCGTTGTTGCGTGCGGGCAGACTGTCGGCTCAGGGCCGAGGATGTCGGAGCGGATGCGGCGGGCGATAGCGGCGGCGGGTATCGTGCCCGTGACGGTCGGCGGAGTGGATGTCTCGGCATTGCCGCTGTTCAGCATAGCGGCGGTACGGTAGAGCGTCGACAATGCAAAAACAAGGAAGTTGTTTTCGGCAACTCCCGTTTTGCGTGTCGTAATGGTGTTATTGTCCTTTACGGCGCTGAGTTCCATGGTGGTGGTAAGCATGCCGTTCATTGGAGTCGGTCGTCTGTTTTACCACGCCTACGCCGCGCGAGATCCACGACGTGGTCTTGGTCTGAGATGGTCTGTCCCATCATCTTGACCTCGGTCGTCTCCTCGAACTTCAGGCATTCGGAACTTGCCCGCGGGAACCTCTATGGTCTCGGTTGCGGTAACGGCGCGGTCGCTTGATCTGTGCCTCGACACCGATCTCGGTGCCCATCATGCTGGCGGCGAACTTTGAGTGTGGCCGTGCCATATGACTTACCCTGTTCGGGATTCTTGGGGTAAGACCATCTCGCCCGACGACTCGGTTACGTTGACATTCTCCATCGATCCCAGCGTCGAGGCAAGGGCGTCGGCGAGTTGAGCGTGTAGGCTTCGTCCGTCACGGCATATTTCATCGATGTGCTCTGCGTAGGGGTGGCGGCATCGGCCGAGGTGAAAGATGTCGGTGGTGACGGTGACGCTGGCGGCATCGGCGGCCGACGGTATATGGTCGAGTAGAGAGTCTGGCTGCCTGCTATGGTCGAGGCCGTGGTCTTGTAGCTGTTGGCTTTGCCTGCGGCGGGGAAGAACCAGTTGTCCTGTGCCATGGCTATGCCCGATGCCAGTATCAGGGTAAGGGCAAGAAGTGCTTTTTTCATCGTTGGTTGATAGTTTGCGTTTTACCTTAATATAATATGCGGCAATGTCGGGTGCGACTCTTTGCGGCATTTCAAAATAGCGAAATATGTTCGGATATGGGCAGCGCAGGATGTAAAATCCGCTGTTATGGCATTTTTATGCGTGTTTGTGGGCGCGGCATGCGTTTTTGCATCGGCGTATGGCTATTTTGGAATGAAATCGCTATATTTGCATTGACATCGGACGTGAGGGCGTCCGCGGACGACAAAACAACGGCAACAAAAAACAGACAATAATTATGATTCGTTTCAACCATATCCATCACCACCATATCTTGCGAAAAGGTACGGTAGGTCGTGGATTGGCGACGATTCAGTATAGGCTTACCGCATGCGGTAAGCCTTTTTCATGCAATGTTTACGGCGCCCCCGACCGGGCTGCACAAAAAAAAGATATGTTATGTTGAGAATTGCTATTCAGAACAAGGGTCGGCTCAATGAGCAGAGTGTCGCTTTGCTGCGCGAGATCGGCATCAACGTCGACGAGGCCAAGCGCAAGTTCCTGTCAAAGGCGTCGAATTTCCCAATCGAGGTGTTGTACCTGCGCGACGACGACATCCCGCAGGTTGTGGCCAACGGCACGGCGTCGCTCGGCATCGTGGGACTGAACGAGGTAGCCGAGCGCGGCTTCGATGTCGAGGTTGTGGCACGCCCTCGGTTTCGGCGGCTGCCGCATATCGCTCGCCATACCCAAGGGTGACGAATATACGGGCGTGGAATATTTCCGCGGCAAGCGTATCGCCACGTCGTATCCCGCCATCCTGCGCCGCTACCTCGAGGAGCAGGGCGTGGAGGCCGAGCTTGAGGTTATAACCGGTTCGGTGGAGATAGCCTGCGGCGGGTATAGCCGATGCCATCTTCGATATAGTCTCGTCGGGCGGCACGCTCGTGTCGGAACGGACTGAAGGAGGTGGAGCGTGTCTTCGAGTCGGAGGCGGTGCTTATCGCCGGCGGCAACCTCGGAGGAGGACCGTGCGCTGCTGGACGAGATACTGTTCCGCATCGAGTCGGAGAAGGTGAGCCGCGGCAAGAAGTATCTGCTGATGAACATCCCCACGTCGGCTTTGGACGAGGCCGTGAAGATACTGCCCGCCATGCGCAGCCCGACGGTGATGCCGCTGGCAGCCGAGGGGTGGTGCTCGCTGCACTCGGTGGTGGATGCCGCCGACCTGTGGGACAAGGTTCGCCAGCTGAAGGCTATCGGGGCCGAGGGAATACTGGTGCTTACGTTGGACAAGATAATAGCCTGACGCCATGGATATGTTCATCAATCCGCCGCGGGAGCGGTGGTCGAGCTGCCGCCGCGCCGGCAGCGACGATAGGGGACGTAGCGGCGCGCGTCCGAGGCCATCGTCGACCGCGTTGCGCGCGAGGGCGACAAGGCCCTGTATGCGCTGGCCGAGGAGACGACGGCGTACGCCTCGGCGCTGCGCGTGTCGGAGGAGGAGTTCGCGGCGGCGGAGCGTGCCGTCAGCGACGAGCTTAAAAGGGCCATCGATGTGGCCGTAGCCAATATCGGCCTTCCACCGTGCGCAGTTGCCGCACGAGGTGCGTGGAGACTGCCCCGGGCGTTACCTGCATACTGCCAGCGTCCCGTTCCCCATACGGCGTGTCGGACTGTATGTCCCCGGGCGGTACGGCGCCGCTCTTTCTCGACGGTGCTGATGCTGGCGCTGCCCGCCCTCGATTGCGGGATGCGGCGAAGTGGTGATGTGCACACCGACGGACCGCAACGGATGCGTGGCGGCCGAGGTGCTTATGGCACGCCGTTGCGGCGTGGGTGCGGTGTAAAGGCTGGCGGTGCGCAGGCCGTGGCATGGCATACGGTACGGAGAGTATTCCTGAAGGTGGACAAGATCTTCGGCCCGGCAACCGCTACGTAACGGTAGCCAAGCAGCTGGTTAGCGGCCGCAACACCTCGATCGACATGCCCGCCGGGCCGTCGGAGGTGATGGTTATGGCCGACGGGTCGGCCTCGCCGTCGTTCGTGGCGGCCGACATGCTCTCGCAGGCCGAGCACGGGCGCGACAGCCAGGCAATGGTGGTGTGTGACACGAGGTCGCTGGCCGAGGCCGTTGTGGCCGAGGTGGAGCGCCAGGCTGCGGCACTGTCGCGTGCGGGTTACGTGGCCGAGTCGCTCTCGCACAGCCGTGTGGTGGTATTCGACGAGCGGCAGGCGATGGTGGATTTCGCCAACATGTATGCTGCCGAGCACCTAATAGTAATGATGCGCGATGCGTGGTCTATCGTAGACCGAATCACTGCCGCCGGCTCGGTGGGGTCCGTATTCCTCCCGAGAGTGCGGGTGACTATGCTCGGGTACGAACCACACGCTCCCGACGTCGGGGTGGGGCGCACTCGTGCAGCGGAGTGAATATCGACAGCTTCATGCGCAAGATGACCATACAGGAGCCGCGCGAGGGGCTTGCAACGCTTGCGCCGACCATCGTTGCCATGGCCGATGCCGAGGGGCTGCAGGCGCATGCCGAGGCCGTGCGGGTGAGAATGAACGATAACGCAAAATGATTACGACCGATATGGAGAGAAACGACAGACAGACGTGCGGCGCAACATCGCCACGCTGTCGCCATATTCCACGGCACGGGACGAGTACCAGGGCGAACTGGGCACCTTCCTCGATGCCAACGAGAACCCCTACGAGAACGGATACAACCGCTATCCCGACCCTCACCAGCGGAGGCTGAAGACGCGCCTGTCGGCCATCAAGGGCGTGCCCGTCGAGAATATTTTCGTCGGCAACGGCAGCGACGAGGCCATCGACCTCATATTCCGCATCTTCTGCGAACCGCACCAGGACAATGTGGTGGCCATAGCCCCCAGTTACGGCATGTAGCCAAGGTGGCGGCGGCGATAAACGACATCGAGGTGCGCGAGTGCAGCTCGGCGATGATTTTTTCTTCGCGGATGCCATCCGGGCGTACGGATGCCACAATACGAAAGCCACTATTCCTCTGTCTCGCCCAATAATCCCACGGGCAACGCCTCGCGCGGCGAGATACTGCGTCTGGCCGACGCGTTCGACGGCATCACGGTTGTGGACGAGGCGTATATCGACTTTGCCTGAGGTCGAGGGCCTCAAGAACGAGATATTCCTGCCGTCCGCGCTTGATCGTGCTGCAGACCCCTGTCGAAGGCATGGGCCATGGCCGCCTGCGCATAGGGTTGGCACTGGCCGACAGCCGTGTCGTCGAGCTTATGTCGATGGTCAAGTACCCGCGTACAATGTAAGCGAGGCGACGATGCGCATAGTGAAGCGATCTGCTGACCTTCCGGTCGATGACCAGTGTGGCGTCAATAAAGACGCAGCGCGCCGTGGTGATGGATGCCCTGTCGCGTATGAAGGTCGTAAGACGCGTATATCGAGTGGACGCCAACTTCGTGCTGGTGCGTTTCGACGATGCCGACGCGGTGTACGACCACCTGATCGGCGACTGCATCATCGTGCGCAACCGCAACCGCGTTAAGGGGTGCGAGGGGTGTCTGCGCATAACCATGGGATTGAAGGAGGAGAACGACAAACTGTTAAAATCGCTTGCAGAGTATGAAACGAAAAAGTTATCTTCGTTGATCGCGACGGCACGATCATTCGTCGAGCCGGTGGAGGACATGCAGGTCGATTCGCTCGAAAAAGTTGGAGTTCGTCCCCCTCGGGGCGATCTCGGCCCTTCGGTCGCTTGCCGCGCTGGATTACGATATGGTGCTGGCCTCGGAACCAGGGACGGACTGGGTACGGCATCCTTTCCCCGAGGAGACCTTCTGGCACGGCGCACGGCAAGATGTTGAAGACGCTCGGGGGCGAAGGGGCAATCTTTGCCGACCAGCTCATCGACCGCTCCATGCCCGAGGACAATGCCCCCACGCGCAAGCCGCGCACGGGTATGTTCGGCCGTTACCTGACCGATGAGTACGACATGGCGTCGAGCTGGGTCATTGGCGACCGTGCGACGGATGTCGAGCTGGCGTACAACCTCGGGGCACGTGCCGTGCTGCTGCAGCGGCCCGAGGCGGGTCGGCAGATGCTGGATGGTAAGACCTGTGCCGCAAGCTGTGCGCTGATGACCGATTCGTGGGCCGAGGTGGCGGAGTTCCTCCGCCGAACGGAGCGCTGTGCCGTGGTCGCGCGCCGCACGTCGGAGACGGACATACGTGTCGAGGTGGATCTCGACGGCAAGGGCGAGAGCCGCGTAGATACGGGCCTGAAGTTCTTCGACCACATGCTCGACCAGATACCGCACCATGCGGGCGTGTCGCTGTCGGTGGTATGCGCCGCGAGACCTTGAGGTGGACGAGCACCACACCATCGAGGATGTGGCCATCCTGGGCGAGGCCATATACGAGGCGTTGGGATCGAAGCGTGGCATCGACCGCTATGGGTTTTGTGCTGCCGATGGACGAGAGCCGCGCCATGGTGCTGATAGATTTCGGCGGCCGTGTCGATTTCGCATGGGACGATGCCGTTCACGCGCGAGTATGTGGGTGATGCCGACGGAGATGTTCAGCCACTTCTTCAAGTCGCTGTGTACGGCCATGCGCTGCAACCTGCATGAGGCCCGTGGCGAGAACAACCACCACATGATCGAGGGTGTGTTCAAAGGCCTTCGCGCGCGCCTTGAAGATGGCCGTGCGCGGGATGTGTTCAGCGGCGAACTGCCGTCGAGCAAAGGCGTGTTATAAGCCTGCCGGTAATATCAACATAGGTTTATATACAGAATGTAATATGCTGTGATAAACGGTGATGCTTGATGCAATATAAAGTAAAGGTGAAACCGAAAAACAATATTATTCTATGATAGCGATTGTGGACTACGGGATGGGCAACCTGCGCTCGGTGGAGAATGCCTTGCGGCGTCTGGGCGCGGAGTTCTGCGTCACGGCCGATGCCGGCGTTATACGCGCGGCCGACCGCGTGCTGCTGCCCGGCGTAGGCAATGCGGCCGAGGCGATGGAGCCTGCGCGGGCCGATCTGGTGTGGCGTCATACGCCGTCTGCGCCGCCCCGTGTTGGGCATATGCGTAGGCATGCAGGTGATGTGCCGCCATACCGGGAGGGCGATGCCGACTGCATCGGTCTGTTCGATGCCCGCGTCAGGCGTTTCGTTGCGGCCGAGGATGTCAGGTGCCGCATGAGGGGAATGGATGGCGGCGTATGTATATTTCTGCACCCTATCCTGAACTCAGGACACCATCTTCAACGGGAATGGAGAATGGCACGCAGTTCCACCCTGAGTAAAGAGCGGTGTAATTGAAAACTTTCGTGCGACTCGTTCTGACGTCGAACGATTATGCCCCGCATATATGACGCCAGCCCCGTGTGGATATGGCCATATGCCGCCACCGCTTGACGGTGCCGAAGTCGTCGTCGCCGCTGTTCAGGCCGCGGCGAGTGGCATAAAGAGCGAGGGATGCTCCTTACGCTGTTCGATTTACGGTGCCGACGCCATCGTGGGCAGCGTTGCGGCACGCGACCCGCAGCGGTGAGGGGCCGCGTTTCGGCGGCGAGCGTATGATCCTCGGAGCCGACGCGCGACGGCAAGGTCCGTGAACGGCTGGCAAGGATCTGACTATAGGTATCGAGGATAATACCCTTTGCCAATACCGATATTATAGCGACGGCATGGACGGTTCGGGCGCGTCTGTTGCGCAGCGTTAGCGACAAGGTGTGGACTTCACCAGTCACGGTCAAGGGCTACGATATTGAACGTTTGAACGGGCCGCTGCGCGTCGTGGTGGGCGATGCCGTAGAGAAATGAGCTGGGCAGGCCGCCGTTCATGCCCGCGACGCGATGCCGCCGCTACTATGCCGCAGCGGCGCCGACGAACTGGTCTTATCTCGATATCAGTGCCACGCGTGAGGAGCGCGGCACCTTTCTACCTGTCTGGTCGAGCGTATCGCCGACGAGATAAACATTCCGTTCACCATCGGTGGCGGCATAGGCTCGCTGGAGGATGCTCGCGCCTGCTTTCGATGCCGGTGCGCCGACAAGATTTCGATCAACAGCGCGGGCCATAGCATCGCCGTCGCTTATCGACCGCATTGCGGCGCGTTACGGCAGCCAGTTCGTGGTGGTGGCCATCGATGCGCGCATGATGGACGACGGCGTTTGGCCACGACCACGCACGGCGGAACGCGTCCTACCGACCGCGAGCTATTCTCGTGGGGCGTGAGGCGCAGGAGCGCGCGCGGGTGTGAGATACTTTACGTCGATGAACCACGACGGCACGCGCTCGGGGTCCGTGCGGAGACGTTGCCCGTCTGGCCGACGAGTTGTCGATACCCGTCATCGCTTCGGGCGGCGCCGGTTCGGTTGCCGACATAGCCGAGGTGCTGACGGCTGGCCGTGCCGATGCGGCGCTTGCCGCCAGCATCTTCCACTACGGCGAGATCACCATAGGCGACCTCAAGCAACAGTTGAAGCAAATGAATATAAAATGTAAGGATATGACATTCGACCAATTCAATCTTTCGAAGAGCCCCGACGGGCTGCTTCCGTCATTGTGCAGGATGCCGTGACGCTGAAGGTGCTCATGCTGGGCTATATGAACCGCGGGCTTTCGAGCGCAGCGCGGCCGAGGGTCGCGTGACCTTCTCGCGCACGCGGCAGTGCCTGTGGACTAAGGGCGAGACTAGCGGTAACTATCTCTACATCGAGTCGATGTATGCCGACTGTGACGGCGATACGCTGCTCATCAAAGGCGCGCCCCGTGGGGCCGACGTGCCATCGCGGCACGACGAGCTGTTCTTCGACACGCCCGACGAGGAGGGGCTTCATCCGCCGCCTGCAGAGCGTCGGTGCAGCAACGTCACCGCGACATGCCCGAGGGTTCGTACACTAAAAGCTCTTTATCAAGGTGTGAAAGAAGATCTCGCAGAAAGGTGGAGCGAGGCCGTGGAGAGCATCGTCGAGGCTGTGGACGGCAACCGCGACCGCTTCATCTACGAGGCTTCGGACCTTATCTACCACCTGCTGGTGCTGATGGAGCAGATGGGATGCTCGATCGAGGACATGGAGCGCGAGTTGGCGCTTAGACATAAATAACGAGATTGATTGATAAACGGTATTTCGGATTTGCGGCCGCCGTATCGTGTGCGGCTGTTTGCGCCAACCTGCGGCGGCAATGCCGTCGAGGTGCTGCCGCGCGAGTGAGTGTTATTCTCCTCGTCGGATGCGGGGCTCGAGAGGGCCTTAGGGCTCGGGATATGGCATTGTCGTATGCGTGCATGACGGCGGCGATCCTGGGCTGGTATGATGGCGGCGCTGCCGCAGCGTGAGGCTTTCTGCACGCGACGTGTCGCACCAGTCGGTCGGTCGGCCTGGCGGCCCACAACAAAAAACATGTTCGGCCGCTTTGCTGCCAACATAAGCGGTGACTGGTGCTCGTACTGGGAGATAAAACCGCCACGACAAAGCCCGCCCGTGATTACGCCTCGGACGATGCCTTCTGGTACAATCTCGACGCCAACTTCGACGTCATGCAGGCTTGTCTAAGATGTATGCGTGGACGAGGCGACTTACGTTCTCGGGCGAAGCCTTTCACCCGATTCTACGACCATACCGTGAGCGATTATGGCGCGCTGGATGCTCGAACCGGAGAATGTCATGCGGCGTCCGCGACAGATGAACTCGCCCGAAAAACTTCGACCCGAACAACAGTTTCCACAACGTGCCGCGGACTGGCGTCGTCCATGTCGAGAATTTCGGCGGTCTTACCATGAGTGCCGACCTGCTGTCGGCGATGTATGCCGGTTTTCGAGCGCCTATGCCGACATGGCGGCCCCTGCGCGGCGATAAAAGGGCCGAAGCGCCGCCCGCGAGAAGTTCGGCCTCACCGATCGATCCTAATGATCGGTGGTGGGACAGCGAGCGCGGCCGCTATGAGACGTTCCTCTCGGAGGACGGTTCGTTTTCACCGTGGCGAGGTGTGCCGTTTATTTGTGGTTCGGTGCGGCCGACTGGGTCGCGTCGATGCCGCCGTGCGCGACATCTCGCGCGCGAATGGAACGTCGAGAACATGTCGGCCTTCCCGCTCTGTTCTACCGTTCGGGATATGGCGACCTGAGGCCTCTTTCCCTTACGCGCCTGCCCGATGTCGAGCGGGTGTGAATATCCCGAGGTGTCGTACGGCGTTGTCGAGGGCGTTGTGAGCGAGCGATGGGTATCGAGCCCCGCGCGACGGAAGCGTGCTGAATACCTCCTCGCGCATGGCTGAAGATGTGACGACGAGCATCGACAATATGCCTTTCCGCGACGGATATGTGAGCGTGCGTCATGACGGCGGCCTGGCCACCGAGCTGGAGAACCGCACGGGCGGCACTATCGTATGGCGCGCGTCGTTCATGGGCGGATGCAGCAGTGTGAAGGTCGGGCGCCGCAATGCTGATGAAGATGACGACATGGAGCGATCCTCGTGGCAATACTGTAACGTCGGTTACGATGGAGGTGCCTGCGGGCCGCAAGATGCGTGTCGAGGCACAGCGGTAACCGTTACGGCGCTGTGGGTCGAACGCAGGCATCCGTGCATCGGCGCGGGTGCCTGCGTTTTGTTGTCGGCGGGTGCGGCTGCATAAAGATGCCGCAACCCGTAAAATTGTATGAAAAAACGGTATTGTGTCTATGTGCGTAAAATATAAATTTACGATTTTTTGTATCGTCGTCGGAATATCCGCCTGCTGAGGCTGTCCGGCGGTTTGGAATAAAGGGCAAATATTCATAAAACAGAATAAAATATGTCGATTTTTTCAAAAGAAAGGTAAACGGTCGGTATTTGCCGCCTTGGTGATATTGGCCTGCAACGCTGTTGTTCGTGGACGTGAGCGGCGTGGCGCACATCTGGCTGGGGATGGGTCGCCAAAGATACAGCTGCTGCCCGCGATTCTGGCGTTGAACTTTTTGTTGTGGTGGGCGTCCTTGTGATCCTCACGCTGCTCTTCGGACGTATATACTGTTCGGTTATATGTCCGTTGGGTATATTGCAGGATGTGATAGCGCGCTTCGGCAAAGATGAGCCGCAAGAACCGTTACACCTACTCGCCCGAGCGCAGGTGCTGCGCTATGCGTTTTTCGTAGTCTTCATCGCGGCCCTTGTCAGCGGCGTCAGCAGTCTGGCGGGCATGCCAGCCTTACAGCTCGTTCGGACGCATCGCTCGAACCTCTTCGCCCCGTCTATGCCTGGGGCAACAACCTGCTGGCGTAATGCCGAGCGCATGGGCAGCTACGCATTCCCGCGCGAGGTGTGGGTAAAGGGCATCGGTACGCTTGTCGTTGCGGTGATTTTACCTTTGTGGTGCTGGCCGTGCTGGCATGGCGCAACGGACGTACTGCAATACGGTTTTGCCCCGTTGGTACGCTGCTGGGCCTGCTGTCGCGCTGGTCGCTGGTCGCTCCGGTGATTGATGCCGGAAGTGCATATCTTGCAACAAGTGCGTGCGCAACTGCAAGGCCGCGTGCATGGATATACCCAACCACAGGATAGACTACAGCCGCTGCGTGGTATGTCTTGACTGCATCGACGTCTGCCCGAAGGACGCTGTCAGCTTCCGCCTGCGCTCGAGGCCAAGGCTGCCCGCAGTTGCCCACGGATAAAGGGCGCTGCTGCGAAACTGCAGCAGAAGCCTGAGGTGAAGGCTGCGCGGATGCCGTCAGCCCGGCAAGCTTCATTACGGGAGCGGCCTGCTGGCCATGTCGGCCGTGAGGGCGCAGGAGATGAAGGTCGACGGCGGTTTCGCCGAGATCATAGCCAGAAGGTGCCCAAGCGTGAAGACGCGTGTCGTGCCAAGCGCAGTCGCTCCGTCTGGGCACTGCACGGGGTGCCACGTGTCCGGAAGGCGTGCCCCAACGGCGTGCTGCGTCCGTCGGGAGAGGATTGATGACGCTGTTGCAGCCCGAATGGGCTTCGAGCGCGGTTACTGCCGCCCGGAGTGTGTTGCCTGCTCGGAGGTGTGCCCCACGGGCGCAATAACCAGAATAACGTTGTTCCCGAGAAAGTCGTCGATACAGGTGGGCCATGCCGTATGGATCCGCGAGAACTGTATCGTGCTGCGCGATGACCAGAATTGCGACAACTGTGCGCCACTGTCCCGTGGAGGCCATTACCATGGTGCCTCGATGCGGGGCAACCGCCATTCGCGCAGGATCCCGCTGTGAACGTCGAGCGCTGCATAGTTGCGGGCGTGCGAGAATTTCAGGTTCCGCGCGTCCCTTCAGCGCAATTTATGTCGAGGGACACGAGAATCATCGAACGATTTAACGAGGTGAAGTGATGGATAAGAACAACAATAAAGATCAAGGCAAACAATCTGATAGGCCGCGGTGAATTTCTCAAGCTGTCTGCGGTGGTGCGGCCGTCACGGCGGTGGCCCTGGCCGGATGCGACAAGGGTGGCGTGAAGCCGTCGCAGGCGGTGGGCGAGGTCCCCCACCGACAAGATGACCTACCGCGTCAACAAGGAGAAGGGCGACCGTGTTCTCGATACTGGGTTACGGCTGCATGCGCTGGCCGACGCGCAAGCGTGCCGACGGCAACGGTGAGGAGATCGACCAGGAGACCGTGAACGGTTTGGTGGACTATGCCATAAGCCACGGTGTAAACTACTTCGATACGTCGCCCGTGTACGTGCGCGGCTGGTCGGAGACGGCAACGGCATAGCGCTGAGCCGCCATCCCCGTTCGTCTATTATCTGGCGACGAAGCTCTCGAACTTCTCGAACCATACGCGCGAGAACTCGCTGGAGATGTATCACCGTTCGTTCCGGGAGCTTCAGACCGATTATATCGACTACTACCTGCTGCACTCGATCGGCGGCAGCATGGAGGAGTTCCGTTCGCGTTATATCGACAACGGCATACTCGACTTCCTTATCGAGGAGCGCAAGGCGGGCCGTATCCGCAACCTCGGATGGTCGTTCCACGGCCGCAAGGAGGTCTTCGACCAGATTTTGGCCATGCATGCAGCAGGTGCACTGGGACTTTGGGCAGATACAGATGAACTACCCGACTGGCGCAATGCCCGCGGCAACAACGTCAATGCCGAGTACCTCTATGCCGAGCTGGAGAAGAGATCGATTCCCATCGTCATCATGGAGCCTCTGCTGGGCGGCCGTCTGTCGAACGTGCCCGACCACATTGCGGCGCGTCTGAAGACGGCGCGTCCCGGAGAGCAGCGTGGCCTCGTGGGCGTTCCGCTTTGCCGGAAGCAAGGACATGATCCTGACGGTGCTGAGCGGCATGACCTACATGGAGCATCTGCAGGACAACATCCGCACCTATGCCGCTGGAGCCGCTGACGGAGGAGGAGGAACGAATTCACTCTACGAGACGGCCGAGAGCTGATGCTGCAGTATCCCACCATACCGTGCAACGACTGCCAGTATTGCATGCCGTGCCCCTATGGATTGATATCCCGGCATATTGCTCCACTACAACAAGTGTGTCAACGAGGTAACCTGCCCAAGTCGTCGGGCGACGAGAACTACCGCAAGGCGCGCCGTGCCTATCTCGTGGGTTACCTGCGCAGCGTCGAGAAGGAGCGTCAGGCCGACCGTTGTACAGGGTGCAAGCAGTGCAACCCGCACTGTCCGCAGAGTATCGATATCCCGCGCGAGCTGCGCCGTATCGACCAGTTTACGGAGAAACTCAAGCAGAAACTCGAGTTTTAGGCGATGGAGGAGCTGATCCGTGTGAGCTGCGCGAGGGCGGTTACTCGTGCGTGATTCGCAACGGCGACGAGCGGCGTGTGTTCACGCAGCGCGGCGTTGCCGACCTTTCGACCTTCTGCAGCACGATGCCGCATTTTTGCGCGGCGCATGGGTGGCGGACAAAGGTTGTGGGCAAAGGCGGCCGTGTCGCTGATGATACTCGGAGGTGTGGAACGACTCCATACCGGTGTGATAAGCACTCCGGCGGTGGAACTTTGCCGCAGCAAGCGGCATGGAGAATAACCTTCGACGAACAGGTGCCGCATATAATCAACCGTGCGCATGACGGCTGGTGCCCTCTTGAGAAGCTGTGTGCTACGATGCCGCCACGGCCGAGGAGTGTCTCGACGTGCGTATCGGCGGTTTTATCGAACGCATGCGTGCCGTGCAGGCTCTGGCGGCGAAGTAGTCTTGCGTGCCGCGTCATGGAGGACCCGTTGCGCAGCGTATAATGGAACAGAAACAAAAACAATAAGATTATGCAGACAACGAGCATTAAACTCTATTCATTGAACTACAGGCAGACGGTCACCTATGGTGCGGCGCTGCTCTTCGTTGCGGGCAACATCGTGCTGCCGCAGTTGTGCCACCTGGTGCCGCAGGAGGGATTGATATTGCTGCCCATATACTTCTTTACGCTTATCGGCGCCTACAAGTACGGCTGGCAGGTAGGTCTTCTGACGGCCGTGCTTTTCGCCTCTGGCCAACCACCTGCTCTTCGGCATGCCGCCCGCGCCGATGCTGGCTCCGATTCTTGTTAAGTCGGTGCTGCTGGCCGTTGTGGCGAGGCTATGCCGCCGCGCGTATGCGCCGCGTGTCGCTCTCGATAATGGCGGGTGTGGTACTCTTCTATCAGGTCGTCGGCTCGATTGTGGAGTGGGGCATGACGGGCAGCGTGATGGCTGCGCTGCAGGATTTCGTCTCGGCATACCGGGCATGGCATTGCAGATCGTGGGCGGATATCTCTTCATAAAGTATCTGCTGCGTAAGTAGACGCGTCAGGGCAAATGAAAAAAAGGCGGCGGTCAAATGCGACCGCCGCCTTTTTTGTTTTCCGCATCCGAAATCAGAGAATGCGGATGGGGCAGTTTGCCGTCGAGACGTATCCCGTACCGTCGAGCAATATACATAGACGCGGTAGTTACCCGGCTCGGTTATCGAGAACTCGGCCTGCGGGGTGTCCGTCGTGATCACCTCGCCGTAACGCTCGGGGCGCGTTCGTATGAGCCGCCGAAGCCAAGTACCGTGGCCTCGTGGAGTATTTCCACACATATTGCAGCGTGTCGCCGTCGCGGTCCTAGTGCCGCCACCTGCACGGAACGGCGTGCTGCGCTTCGCCTCGGGCTCTCGACGGGCATCTTACCGTCGATGAGTATACCGACACTGGGGCGCGCTGCTGCGGCTCCTTGCCTGTCCACACGCGCTGCATGGCCTCTACCGATGAGGTCTTCTCGCCTTCAGCGGCAACCCCTCGACCCCGTCCTCGATGAACATGCTGAACCACGTCGGGGGTGCGCTCCTCCCTTCTGTCCCCACAGGAACACGAACGAACCCAGACAGCGCGGGTCGCCCAGGACGGCTCCGTTGTATCGGGGCCTCGTATATCTTGCGTTTCTCCTCGCCGGTCTGCTCGATGGGGCGCCCCATGACGTCTTGTGGGTCTCCCACCATCCCGTGGGGCCCCATTCGGTGATGATACGGGCCTTTTGTCAGTCGGATGCCAGCACCATCGACCGTACCTCGTTTATCGGGCGTAGCTGTTTATGCCGACCAGGTCGAGCGACGGAGCGTAGCGCGCGATAGAGTCGAGGCGCTGCCGTTGTGGGCTATGACGGTGGCGGTGAGGTGGCGTTTGTCGACTGACTTTATTATCTTCGACAGCTCGTTGATGAAGCTCACACCTCGCGGCCGTTGTTGCCGCTGAGCTCGACCTCGTTCCCGATGCCCCATATCAGCAGGCTGCGGTCGTCCTGAACCGCTCGGCAGCCTCGCGGCAGAAGGTGCGCATCTCCTCCTTGAACTTCTCGTCGGCATACTTCTCGGCCTCCTTCGGAAGCCATATACCCTGCATGACGTAGAGGCCGTGTTCGGCGGCGAGCCGTCGTGGCTGCAATCTCGTCGATGCTGCCGCCCCAGGTGCGGCAGGCGTTGGCGCCGTTTGCCGCGGCAATGTCGGGACGGTTGGTGCCGCCGATACCCTTTATGAAGACGGGGTTGCCGTCGACGGTGATTCGAAGCCCTCCTTCGTCGAACGTATGTGCGCCCCTCGCGCGGTGCGCATGCCTCCATCGTCGCGCAGACGGTGAGGGCGATGATGATTCGGTGGATTATTTTCATGTGTGTCTACATTTTAAGCCATATACAAAATTAATGAAATCATGGGCTTGCGGCAAGTGAAAACGTACCTGTTTCGGCATCGTATGACGCTTTCGTGTGTGCGGCATATAAACAAAACCCCGCCGATGTCTGTCGGCGGGGTTTTGCATGAAGCAGCAGTTGCTGTTAGAAGGCAATGCGGTTGAGGCTGCGGTCAACCATCACGCCGTCCTTGGCCTTCAGGTCGAACTGCACCTGACGCTTTCAGGCCTTGAGGCGTATTACGAAGAGCTCGGCATCGCCCTCGACGGTGGCCTTTGTTGCCTACGTTTACGAAGGTGGGGGTAGAGCGCCTTCGTGCCGTCGGTGTGCAGACGGTCGTTGGTGAGGTTCTCCATCCCCTTCACGGCGATAGGCTCAACCCCGACGAACTCGTACGACTGCTGGTCGTATGGCAGGGCGAAACTCAGGGCGTTGACGGCTTTCAGTCCGTGGCCGCTGACGCGTATCTCGACCATGTCGCCCGCCTTGAAGCTCTTGCCGTTGGCCGTAAAGGGGTGATCTCGCCCGCCAACTGCTCGACCTCGGCAGGCTGTGCGCCCTCCTCGAGCTGTGGCTGCTACCGAGATGTCGTAGGCGTCGATGAGGTTGTTGCCGTCGATGTCGCCGCGGCTGATGTAGCCCTCGAAGTCGGAATCGCCCAGACGCAGGCCCGTATAGTTCATGTACGAGGTGAGGTCGTTGTGGTCGATCTTGCCGTCGTTGTTGACGTCACCCTGTATGTAGCTCTCCGTGCCGGGGACGCGGAAGACGTATATCTCGCGGCCTCGATCCGTAGTCGCCGACGGCCTTCGTCACGCTGATGCGTATGTAGCGGGCCGATGGCTTGCCGTCGAAGGCGAAGCTCTTGGTCTCGGCGTCGCGCTTCCACGAGAAGGTGCCGGCCTCGGTCCCAGGTGTTGCGGTCCATGCTAGGCCACGCTGCCCTCGAGGATGGTGCCGTTGCCCGAATCCAGACGCGGCAGGTAGTCGAAGCGTTCGAGAGCGTGTTCACGGCATGCAGGTCGATGGTTACGTCGAACGGCACGGCCTTGGTGTTGTACTTCGTATGCCATACGTCGCCCCCTTCTCGACGAAGTCGAACAGGCGTCCTACGCCGGCGCCGCCCTGTGCGGGAACCGATGCCGTGCCCGTTATGCCCCTCGATGGCGAACTCAAGCGGGTTGACCTTCGTGCGTATCGTCTGCTCGCCCCACTCCGATGCTCCGTCGGCATTGACGGCACGTACGCGAACGTGTAGTCGGTCTCGGCCTTGAGGTCGGCGAAGAGCAGTTCGGTAGAGCGTCTGGTCGAGTAGAGCATGCTGTCGAACTCCACCTCGTAGTAGTCGGCGTTGTCGACCTTCGACCAGACGGGCTTTACGGTGGTGTAAGCCTCGATATTCTCGTCTGGCGTGGTGAGTGCGGGCGTAGCAAGCACGCCGTGGCTGGTGCGCAGACGGTCGGCCGGAGCGAACTCGAAAGCCGTCGACTACGACCTTCTGTGTGGCGGCGGTGACGTCCGTTGACGCCAGCTTGACATGCAGCACGGGGTTCTTTACGACCCTGACGGCGGCGAACTCGCTGCCCTCGGTGGCAAAGCGGTTCATGTCGGGGCCTGCTCATAGTACCATGCGTTGTCGGCTGCGGCGAACTCCTCGGCCGAAGAGGCCTCGGTGAGCGTTAGCGCGGCGGCCTGCGACGTATGCCTTCACGCCGTCGGGCTCTGCCGTTACGTTGATGCGCAGCTCGGTGCGCTTGTTGCGCCTCGAAGCCGGCAGCGAAGTCACCCTCCGCGGGATGCAGCGTTACGGTCACGCGGTCGCCCTCGACCAGCGACTCGACGGTCGTGGTGGCGAACTCGCCGCGGCGGTATGCCTCGGTGGTGCCGTCGTCGTCATATTCGGTGAACGAGGTGTGGCCCGAGGGTAGATATCGTATATGCGCAGCGTGCGGTCGATCTGCGAGACGTTGTTGTTGGGGGTTGGTCATGGGTATGACGGCGCCGGCACGCACGAACAGAGGCAACTTCCACAGCGGGGCCTCGTAGCTGTTGATCACGCGTCCGCCGACATAACGGTCGCCCGTGAAGTAGTCGATCCACTCGCCCTCGGGCAGGTAGATGCCGTGGCGGATGTCGTTGCCCTCGTCGTCGACGGCAGTCTCCTGATAGATGGGCGCCACGAGGAACCACGGGCCGTACATGTACTGGTAGCGCGTTGCGGTGCCCAGCGTGTAGGCGTTGGGCCACTCGAGCATCATGGCTCGTATCATGGGCATGCCGTCCACGGCCTCGTGGGCGATAGAGTAGGCATAGGGCATGATCTCCGACTTGAGTTTCAGGTACCAGCGGTTGATTGACGTGGCGGGCTCGCCCAGCGCGTGGGGTACTTCTCGTTTGAGCCCCAGCCGTCCATGTTGAGCTCCATCGGCGAGAAGGTCTTCCACTGAAGTCACGCGTGTTGACCTTGGAGGTTGCGGCCGCCGAAGATACCGTCCATGTCCGATGTTATGTTGGGCTGGCCTGAAAGTCCCGAACCGATATATGTCGGGATGTGGAAACGTGATGTACTCCCACTCGCCCGCCCGTCTGGTCGCCCGTCCACATCTCGCCGGCGTAGCGCGCTGCGTGCCGCCCAGCCGTCGAGCGAGATGATGAAGGGACGCGCGTCGTTGCCGTAGTAGGGCATGATCTGCGCAACGTCGGCTATGCCGTTCAGACCGAACGAGTAGCCTGCGCCGACCCATGCCACGTCGGTCTTGAGTACGCGTACACCGGCGTCGCGCACCTCCTTGATGATGTCACGCTGAAGCAGGGCGCTCACCTCGGGTTTCGGGTGCAGGTCCGACTGCGTCCAGAGACCGATCTCGACACCCTTTCGCGGGCGTAGTCGCCGAGCTCCTTCAGGTTGCGGATGTTGCCGTCGAGCGTCTCCTCCTGGCCGTAGCCTGCTCCGTAGCCGTCGTTGGGGGAGCAACCATCCGAAAGGCATGTCGTGTGCCGCATAGCGGTCGATCACGGCGCGAGCAGAGAACTGGTAGTTGTTCTTTTCTCCGTTGAGCGACTCCCTTTTACGCCGCCGTTGTCGCGCTGGCTCTCCTTGTAACGCTTGCCGTCCTCGAAGGGGATGCCGTTCTCGTCCTCGACCCAGTAGTCGCGGTTGTAGGCGTTGAGGTGTCCCCTGATAGAATCCGAACTTGGGCAGCAGCACGGGGTTGCCCGTAAGCTGGTAGAAGTCGTTGAGCAGGGCCACGGGGGTGGCGTCAACCATGAAGAACAGGTCCAGATAGTCGGTCTCGTGCGACAGGGCTACGCGTCCCGCCTCGGTGGCGCCGAAGTCGTAGGCACCCTTGCGGAAGGTGTACCACATCACGCCGTAACCCTTCGTCGACCAGTAGAACGGCGTGGGCGATGCTACGCCGCCGTCGGTCCAGCTGTTCTGGTTCTCGATGGCGATTATCTTGCCCCTTGTGCGAGAAGCGTCCGTTCTGCACGCCGCCGCCGTAGAAATACTCCTGCGGCTCCTCCTTGAGCGTTATCGACACGCCCTTGTCGCCGAAACTCGACCGGCGCGATCTGCTCGATTACCGTGCGGCCGCTATTGAGGTCCTTGACTGATATAAGGCGCGTGGCCTTGTCCATCACGACCTCGATGCGCGGCGTGGTGATCGAAATCGCATCCTGCTTGTCGCTGACTTCGAGCTTCGACACCTTGCGGCGCGGGTTGTCGACCAGGATCTGCGCCTCGGGCTTGGCCTCGGGGTCGCGGATGATGCCTCCGTTGTTGTCCTGGAAGAGGCGGAAGATGTTGTCGCCGTAGAAATCGAACGTCATGCGTTCATTGCCGAAGATGACATCCACCGTCGTGGGTTGATCTTCGCTGCGGTGACCTCCGTCGTCTGCGCTTTGTGCGGATGCCATGCCGCCACACAGAGCAAGCATGAGAACATTGCCGCAAGGCGCCGTAACGGGGTTGCGTAGGTTAACAGTTTTTTTCATTGGTGAGAATTTTTATTTTAGATTGTAATTCCTTTCCCTGTTTCGTGTGCGTAAAAGTAATGAAATTTCGAAACATGGCCAAATCCCTGCAGCCCGTCGCCGTAGTTTTTGCGGCGGAAAAGAGGTCCGAATCGCATTATTGAGCCGATTGCCGCTCGGTTTACGCGAAAGGGTGGTCGGTGCGGCGGCGACGGCCGTTTCCGAGTGCCGTGGCCGCGTGTTCTGAAATCGGGCATCGGCTCAGGCTTTTTGTGCCGAACACGGCGGGAGATCCGTGCCGAGATCTCCTGCCGTGCGGTGCTGCCTTGGGGGCATGTATCAGTCGTTGGGATATGCGGCAATGAAGACATTGCGGCGGCGCAGCTCCTCCTGCACGGCATGCAGGGGCGCCGAGCGATATGCGGCCCACGACATACTTGTAGCTCTCCGACGAGTACTTCTTCGCTGATCGACTCGAACGGGATGAGGGCCAGATCCTCGTCGCTCGAGTAGCGGTAGTAGACGCGGAAGCAGTGGTCGTTGGTGAACTCGGGCAGCTGCGAGTCGTTGCGCTTTTGTACCGTACTTGTAGTCGTAGGGCAGGCGGTGATGTCGCTCAGCACGGCCGAGCCCGTGGTAGCCGCCGGCACCGCGTCCGAACATGAACTGCTTGTCGTAGAAGAGTCCCTTTGATCACGACGCCGTTGAACTCGTCCTCGACGCTGTAGATGTACTTGTTGCGTGAGATGAGCTGTGGCATGACGCACATGATGAGGCGGTTGCCTGCTATCTTCTCGACGTGGGCCACAAGTTTGAAACGGCGCTCCTTCTCGTTGGCGAAACGTATGTCGTCGTCGTTCATGTTCGATATGCCGTATGTGAAGATACGCTCGGGGCGCAACGGAGGCCGAAGGCGTGGACGGTGATGATGATGAGCTTGAAGAGCGAGTCCCAGCCGTCGATGTCGAGCGTCGGTGTTGCTTTTCGGCAAAAAGCCGAGGTCCTGAGCCAGCTTGAGGGCGTCGGCATAGACACATCTTCTCGTTGAAGATCTTCGAGAGGGACGAAGTTCGACGAGCCGTTGAGGATACCCTTCACCGAGGCAGAAGAGTTAACCGAACCAGAT
>VOFK01002767.1_pt1 | contig 35747 bp, 39 predicted proteins | sample 5384121 | NCBI WGS metagenome assembly VOFK01 (sample SAMN12384730, study PRJNA508395) | human gut metagenome | isolation source: healthy gut J | host: Homo sapiens | reverse complement strand
CCCTGCCGGTTCTGGGCGTGGTGGTCTTTACCATTGTGCCGCTGTTCATCCTGATTGCGGTTGCCTTCACAAACTATGACCAGCAGCATATGCCCCCGAATGACCTGTTCACCTGGGTGGGCCTTGCCAACTTTGCCGCGCTGTTCGGCGGCGGCGGTATGACCTCCACCTTCGGCTATTCCTTCGCACGCGTTCTGGCATGGACGTTGGTCTGGGCCTTCTTTGCCACCTTCACCACCTTCTTCGGCGGCATTCTGATGTCAATGTTCATCAATGATAAAAAGACGAAGTTTCCCAAGTTCTGGCGTACCCTGTTTATGGTCACGATTGCCGTGCCGCAGTTCGTTACGCTGCTGCTGGTCCGCAACTTCTTCTCCAACAACGGCATCTTCAACACAATGATGGCCAATGCGGGCGTCACTGACTTCCTGCACAACATCGGCCTGCTTGACAAGGGCCTTTCCTACATTCCGTTCCTGACCCAGCCGGGCTGGGCTATGTTCACCATCATTATGATTAACATCTGGATTGGCGTGCCGTACCAGATGCTGATTGCCACCGGCGTGCTGATGAACATCCCCGCCGATATGATTGAGGCTGCCCGCATTGACGGCGCCAACCCGGTGCAGATGTTCTTCCGCATCAAGCTGCCGTATCTGCTCAGCGTGCAGGGCCCATCCCTGGTCACCGACTTTGTCAAGAACGTCAACAACTTCAACGTCATCTACCTGCTGACGCAGGACATCTTTGTCACGAACAACCAGATGCTGGCGCAGTCCAACGCCAAGGAAATCGACCTGCTGGTCACATGGCTGTTCCGCCTGACGCAGGAATACTACAACTACAAGATGGCCGCTGTGCTGGGCATTATGGTCTTTATCGTCTGCGCAGTGTTCACGGTTGTGTGCTTCCACTTTATCAATAAGAAGGAGGCGACTTTCTCTTGAGTACCACGACTGCAAGTACTGCCGCTGTGCAGAAACAGCTGAAGCAGGGGAAAGTCAAAAAGACGATTTTCTCCATTATCCGCCATCTGGTTCTGGCCGTGCTGGCCTTTATCTGGCTGATGCCCATTGCATGGCTGCTGCTGACCTCCTTCTCCACCGATAAGGGCGTCAACTTCACCCGCTTTGTGCCGGAGAGCTTCACTCTGGCCAACTACACATCCATCCTGTTCCAGCCGGACAGCGTGGCACAGTTCCCGCGCTGGTTCATGAACACCCTGATTGTGGCCTGCTTCAACTGCGTGATTTCCACCTGCTTTGTGCTGATGGTAGCCTACGCTATAAGCTGCTGCCGCTTCAAGGGCCGCAAGCTGCTGCAGAACCTGTCCGTCACGGTCAACCTGTTTCCCGGCGTGCTGGCCATGATTGCCGTCTACTTCGTCTTGAAGTATATGAACCTGACCAACTCCTACGCGGGCCTGATTATGGTCTACGCGGGATCCTCGGGTCTGGGTTATCTGATTTGCAAGGGCTTCTTTGACACGGTGCCCGTGGCCCTGCGCGAGGCTGCCAAGCTGGACGGCGCAAGCGAGGCGCGCATCTTCTTCCAGATTGTCATCCCGATGTCCCGCCCGATTCTGGTTTACACCATCATCAACTCCTTCCTGACGCCGTGGACCGACTTCGTTGTGGCGAAGATGATTCTGAACTCCGGCGTCAGCACCGACTGGACGGTGGCCATCGGCCTGTACAATATGCTGCAGAAGTCGCTGATTAACAACTACTTCGCTCGCTTCTGTGCAGGCGGCGTTCTGGTTGCCATCCCCATTTCCATCCTCTTTGTCATCATGCAGAAATTCTATGTCGAGGGTATCACCTCCGGCGCGGCAAAGGGCTAATCAGTATCTTATCCAACGCTGCCCCGCAAGGGGCGCTTTTGTGGAATAACGGAAAGGTTTATCTATGAAAACGATCACCAAGGCCCCCATCCTGATGCGCGGCGGGGACTACAACCCCGACCAGTGGCTTGACCGGCCGGATATCCTGGAAAAGGACATCGAGATGATGAAAAAGGCCGGCATGAACACTGCCACGCTGGGCGTTTTTGCTTGGGCTAAGTACGAGCCGTGCGAGGGAGAGTATGATTTCACCTGGCTTCGCGAGACGATGGACCGCCTGTATGCAGCGGGCATCTACACCGAGCTGGCCACCCCCTGCGGCGCCAAACCGAACTGGATGGCCCGCAAGTACCCGGAGATTCTGCGCGTGCAGGCCAACGGCGTGACCGACCATCAGGGTATGCGGCACAACGCCTGCCCCAGCAGCCCTGTCTACCGCGAAAAAGTCCGTCTCATCATTGAAAAGCTCGTCGAGGCTGTCGGTGACCACCCGGGGCTGATTCTGTGGCACATCTCCAACGAGCTGGGCGGCGACTGCTACTGCCCCCGCTGTCAGGAGCGCTTCCGCGTATGGCTGCGCGAGAAGTACAAGACCATCGACAATCTGAACCACGCGTGGTGGACTGGCTTCTGGAGCCACCACTACAATGATTTTGACGAGATTGACCCGCCGTTTGAGAACGGCGAGCAGAGCCTGCTGGGCCTGAAGCTGGACTGGCGGCGCTTTACCACATGGAATATGACCGACTACGTCCACAACGAGACGGCCCTGCTGCGCAAGCTGACCCCGGATGTGCCCATCACCACCAATCTGATGGAGTATTTCCCCGGGCTTGACTACCACGTGCTGCAGAAAGAGCTGGATTTTTTGTCAGCTGGGACAGCTACCCCCACTGGGGCCGCCCCGACCGCAGCATCACCACCACCTTTGCCATGACGGCGTTCGACCACGCGCTGATTCGCGGCTGCAAGCGGGATGTGCCCTTCTTCACGATGGAGAGCACTCCGAGCCTTGTCAACTGGCATGACTACAACAAGCTCAAACGCCCAGGCGTCAACCGCCTGCAGGGCCTGCAGACGGTGGCCTGCGGCGGTGACGGCGTGCAGTATTTCCAGTGGCGCAAGGGCCGCGGCGGCACTGAGCAATGGCACGGCGCGGTGGTAGACCACGATGGTCGCGATGACACCCGCGTCTTTAAAGATGTGACCGACACAAATGCCGCGCTCAACGCGCTGACGCCGGTAATCGGCAGCCTGCCCCGCGCAGAAGCCGCCCTGATTTTTGACTGGGACAGCCGCTGGGCGCTGGAAGATGCCTGGGGCATGCAGATCAAGCAGAAGAACCTGCGCGAGACCGCCTGCGCCCTGCATGAGCAGCTGGGCCGCTGCGGCGTGGATGCCGACGTCATCGGCGTGGAGGAATCCCTCGACCGGTACAAGCTCGTGGTGTTGCCGATGCTCTATATGGTCAAGCCGGGCTTTGGCGAGAAAATCCGTCAATACGTCGAAAATGGCGGCGTGGTTCATCGGCACCTACCTACTGGGCTATGTCAACGATGCCACACTGGCATGGCTGGGCGGCTTCCCTGGGGACGGCCTGCGGGAGGTTTTCGGCATAACCGCCACCGAGCTCGACACGCTGTATCCCGGGGAGAAAAACACCGCCCTCTTTGCCGATGGCAGCCGCGCCGACATTCAGGATTACTGCGAGCTGCTGGAAACAGCCGACTCCACCGAGGTGCTGGCCACCTACGGCGAGGATTTCTATAAGGATTACGCCGTTGCCACCCGCCACGCCTTCGGCAAGGGCACAGCCTACTACATCGCCGCCCGCATGGACGCCGCAGGCAACGCCAAGGTGTTCCGCGCCGCCATGGAACAGGCAGGCTGCACGATGCAGACCCTGCCCGACGGTGTGGAGTACCACTGCCGCGAGGACGAGCGCGCAGTGTACCACTTCTACCTCAACACCACCGAGACGGACAAGACCGTCACCGTTCCCGCAGGCCTTGATCTGCTGACCGGCAAGTCCGTCAGCGGCGAGGTTACGCTGGGCCGCTATGGCGCCTGCGCCGTGGAAGTGCTGAAATAAGCAAATAACAGCAGCCGCACGATGAAAATCGTGCGGCTGCTGTTTTTTTACAACATTATTGCAGGCAACCACCGCGGGCGGGCAATGCCCGCCCCTACCGTGTAGCCCCCAAAATCATATACTGTCCATCTCCACCGGCGTTTCAAACAGGCGCATGGCCTCGGTGCGGTCGGTGGTCTGGCCAAGCGCCCACATCAGCTTGACGGCCACGGCCTCGGGGGTCATATCGCGGGCCTCCAGCACGCCGGGCAGCTCGCCCACGGCGCGGCCCACCTCATACACAGCAAGGTCGCAGCCCTCGTGCGGGACCTGCGTGGTGAAAACCGCCAGCCGACCACTTTCACACCAGCGGCGCAGCTCGGCAAACATGGTGCCATGTTCTCCGCCCGGCAGGCCGCCGACGCCGAAACTCTCCAACACCAGCGCCCGGTAATGCGGGGCCAGCATCGGAATGATGTCAGCCCGCATCCCCGGCACAAGGCGCAGCACAAAGACCGCTGGGTCGAGCTTTTCATAGAACTGCACCGGCGGCAGCTCTGCCGGGCAGCGCAGGAAGGGGATGAGCCGCGTGTCCCGGAAAACCGCCGTCTCGGGGTAGTCGATGCTGGAAAAGGCGTTGAAGCTGCGGGTGCGGGTCTTGCGGGCGCGGGTGCCCAGAATGACCTTGTTGTCAAATACCAGCTGCACGCCCCATGCACCGTCACTGACCGCGTAGACAAAGGCGCGGTACAGGTTGTTACGGGCGTCCGTGTCGCGGTTGTAGATGGACTTCTGGCTCCCGGTCAGCACCACCGGCTTGGCGCTGTTCTGCACCATATAGCTCAGGGCGGCGGCGGTGTAGGCCATCGTGTCCGTGCCGTGGGCAATGACAAAACCGTCGTAGGCACTGTAATTTTCCCGGATGCAGGCCACGATGCTCTGCCACTGCGCCGGGCCGACATTGGTGGAGTCCAGATTAAAGAGCTGCACCGCGTCCACACTGCACAAATCGGCCAGCTCGGGCACGCAGGCCAGCAGCTCCTCCGATGAGATAGCCGGGGCCAGCCCGCCCGCTGCGGTGGGGCGGCTTGCAATCGTGCCACCGGTGGCAAGGAGCAATATTTTTTTCATGAAGTAACCTCATTCTTTCCACATCAGATGTCGTTCTGCCACAACGCCCGCGTCCAGCGTACGCACACCTGCGGCAAAACGCACGGTTACGCGGGGGCCGCTGACGCTTTCCACCGTGCCGGAGCCAAACACCGCATGGCGCACATGGGCGCCAACCTCGGTGATGGCGGAAATGTCTATCGGTGGCAGCGGCTTGCGCACCGGCGGCGGGGCAGGGCGGTGGCCCGCGGGCTCCACCTCCTGCCGGCGGCGGTGCCCTGGCAGCTGGGAGAGTACCTCGCCGACAAAGCCGGACGGTTCAACCGCGCAGTCAAACAGCACCAGCTGCTCCCGCGCGCGGGTCATAGCCACGTAAAACAGCCGCCGGTCCTCCTCATATTGCTGGGTTTCGGCGGGCGTGCGGCAGCTCAGTTCCGGCTTGGCGGGCAGAATGCCATCCAGCACATCCAGCAGAATCACCCGGTCATATTCCAGCCCCTTGGCAGAATGTATCGTAGACAGGATAAATTTGCATCCTGGCGGCGTCACATGGTTCTGCACAAGCTGCCGCAATGCTTCCAGCCGCTTCAAAAGGGCGCGGGGGCTCGGCTCCTGCGCGCCCAGCATTTCCAGCACAGCCAGTTTGGTGCGGTCCATGCCGTTTTTGTCCAGATATTTTCCGTAGCCCAGCTCGTCAGCCACAAAACGCACCGCGTCATTGGCTGCCATATGGGGCAGGCGGGCCAGCCCGTGGGCCACATCAGCCATGGCGGCGCGGGTGCGCGGGCGGATGCTGTCCTCATTCAGCAGCGCCGTCCAGCAGCCCTGCCCATACTGCCGCGCCTGACTGGCCGCATACAGTGCCTGCTGGCGGGTGACCGGCACACCAAATTTGAAGTAGCATCGCAGAAAAACATCCGCGTTTTCGGGGTGTGCGGCCAGCATAAAGATGTCGGTCACATCCCGCACAATCTTGTTGGTGAAAAAGGTCTGGTCCACCGCCTTGCAGGCGTAGGGCACGCCGCGGCGCTCGCACAGGTCGATGAGGGGCAAAGCACTTTCATGGTTGCGGAACAGCACCGCCGTCTCGGTTACGCAATTCTGCGCTGTCTCGAACAAAAACGGCAGCTGGTCGGCGCGGCGCAGCACGGATACAATCTGCAACGGCTCACCCTCTGCCCTGCGTCGGCGTGATGGTCTTGGGGCGGCGGTAGCGGTTGCGGACCACAAAATGGTTGGCCGCCGCCAGAATCGGCTCCCGCGAACGGTAGTTTTCAGTCATAAGCAAAATCTGTGCGCCGGGGTAGGTCTTTTCAAAGTCCATCAGCGCCTGCGGGTAGGCGGCGCGGAAGCCGTAGATGCTCTGGTCCTCATCGCCGACCATAAAGAGGTTGCCGCTTTCCTGCGCCAGTACGCGGATAATCTCATGCTGCACCTTGGAGGTGTCCTGTGCCTCGTCCACGCAGAAATACCGGTACCGCTTGCGGAAGGCCTCTGCCACGGCGGGCGCAGCACGCAGGATTTGCAGTGCAAAGCAGAGCTGGTCATCGTAGTCCATCCGTCGTTGGGCCTTCAGGACGCGCTGGTACCCGCGGTAGAGTTCCGGCAGATTCTCAATATCGGTTTCCAGCGCGTCCAGCTCGGCATCGGGCAGGCACATATTTTTGATGTAGGTGATGGCCGTGCGCAAATCCTTTAGGGTGCTCTCGGCGGGGTACTCATGGTTGATGTCCTGGCAGAGCTGCGTCAGCAGCGGGGTTGTGTCGCTCTCGTTGCGCAAAAGCTCGGGCGGGGTACGGCCGTACATACGGCTGTACAGCGCAATAATCCGCGCCGCCACGCCGTTTATGGTGCGGAACTCCATCCGCGCCGCCAGCTCCGCCCCGAATTTTGCGGCAAAACGGCTGCGCATTTCATAGGTGGCAGCCGTAGTGTAGGTCATTGTCAGGATGCTCTCCGGCGCGATGCCGCAGACCCGGGTCATATAGCCCAGCCGGGTAATCAGCACGGTAGTTTTGCCACTGCCCGGCACCGCCAGCAGCAGCACCGGGCCGTTGACGGCCTCCACCGCGGCCCGCTGCTGGGGGTTCAGCGCCGCCATATGGGCGGCTTCAAAGGCGGTTTTGTCCATTCGGCGGCTCCTTCCTTTATAGAATAGAACTATTGTACCATACATTCCACATAAAAGCAAAATCCCCCCGGTTGGCGGGGAAGGGAAGTAGTATCAGATGCGGTTCAGCGCAATATCGTTGATAACCTCACCGGCGCAGATAAGCCCGGCCACAGCGCGGGGACATAGGCGTTGCTGCCGGGCACCTGGCGGCGCCGGGTGCACTTGCGGGCCGTGCCGGGCGGGCAGATACAATGGGTGCGGCAGCTGATGGTCATATCGTCAATCAGCGTCAGCGCCTTTTCCGTGGAATAGACCACCTTCAGGCTCTTTACGCCGCGCTTGCGCAGCTCGGTGCCGAACACTGCCACGCGGGCGTGGAACAGCCGCTCCATACCCTCCTTGCCAAGCAGTAATTGTGTGCGCGAAAACTGGTTTACCATATACGCTTTCTCTATTTTCTATTTCCCCACTATGCTTATATGATTACGAACAGCACAGCGCCGTTTGTCAACCTTACAAAATGTAAAAACATACCGCCTTTCTGCCGGTTGATTTTGTCACCCCTATGTATTGGATAAACCGGCAGGCTGTGGTACAATATGTAAGAAAGCACCTTCCCACTTGCAAAAAAAGGACGTTACCGATGAAACAAGGCAATTTGAATATACGCTGCACCGAAGATTACGCGGTGCTGTACTGGGACAAGCCCGCGGCGCGGCACCGGCCGGGGCGGAATATACGGTTTCGCTGAACGGTGAGGTCATCGGCCGCACCGACAAGACCCATTTCACCATCGAGGGGCTCAGCTACGGCAGTGCCTTCCGGGTGGATGTCGTCAGCGGCAGCTACTGCGTTGGCACCGCCACGCTGCAGTTCGGGCATGAGAAGCGCCGTATCGACATTACTGAGGCGCCCTATTTCTGCAGGGGCGACGGCAGCATCCTGAACACCGACAATCTGCAGCGGGCCATCAATGACTGCGGCGCGGACGATATCCTGTACGTGCCTGCGGGCAATTTCCTGACCGGCGCACTGCGGCTGCACAGCGATTTGGAAATCTATCTGGCCAAGGGGGCCGTGCTGCAGGGCACCACCAATCTGCACGATTACGCGCCCCGCATTCCCAGCCGATTTGAAGGCACCGAAATGCGCTGCTATTCCAGCCTGCTGAATGCGGGCGATTTGAACAGCAAAACCGGTGCGAACTGCCGCAATATCATCCTGCGCGGCAAGGGCACCATCTGCGGCGGCGGGCAGGAGCTGGCCCACAAAATCATTGAGGACGAGCGTGCCCGCATCAAGAGCTTTCTGGACGATAATGAGGAGCTTGTCAAGAGTTGCGAGAACCATGACACGATTCCGGGCCGTGTGCGCCCGCGGCTGATTAACCTGAGCAACTGTGAGAACGTCTGGATCAGCGGCCTGACGCTGAAAAATGCCCCCTCGTGGAATGTCCATATGATTTACTGCAATGACATTCAGACTGATCACTGCCGCTTTGTCTCGGAGGGCGTCTGGAACGGCGATGGCTGGGACCCGATTCCTCCACCCACTGCACGCTGTTTGCCAGCGAGTTTTCCACTGGCGATGACGCAGTGGCCATCAAGTCCGGCAAAAACCCCGAGGGTAACGAAATCAACCGCCCCTGCGCACACATCAAGGTGTTTGACTGCCGCAGCGAATGTGGCCACGGCATCTGCATCGGCAGCGAGATGAGCGGTGGCGTGGAGGATGTGCAAATCTGGGACTGCGATTTGGCGGAGTCTCTGTCCGGCATTGAAATCAAGGCCACCCCCAAACGCGGCGGCTATGTGCGCGGTGTCACCGTGCGCGACTGCACCGCACCCCGCGTGATGCTGCACAGCGTCAACTACAACGATGACGGTGAGCCCGCCGCCCAGCCGCCGAAGTTCAGCCACTGCTTCTTTGAGCGCCTGACCCTGACCGGCGAGATGCTTGACCATGACCGTACCCGGCACGAGGTTGCCCCGATTGAAATTTCCGGCTTTGAGAAGGCCGGTTTCGAGACCGAGGACATTGTGTTCAAGGATATTACGATTCAAAAAGCCGTCCGTGACGCTGCCGCTGGCCCTCTGCCGCGGCGTAACGCTGGCCAATATTGCCTGTGTCCAGGACTGACTTTGTGAACAATTTTTAAAACATACCAGCACCCTCTTGCACTTCCGTGCAGGAGGGTGTATTATTATCGCGTTGCAATTATTAACACCTGATAACTATTAACAGGAGGTGTATAATGTCATCCACCGAAATCCCTGATTTGAGCGGTATGCTCCGGTTTGTGGGCTGTGTGCGTGATTTGGGCAAACGCGGTATGCGCGCTGCCCTTGCCAGTGCGCCCAAATGCCGCCTTGGTATGCTGGAAAATCTGCATTTTCAGATTGAGCAGCATGGGCAGGACGGCGCTATCTATGTCTCTGTGCTGGCCCGTGCCATGCACCAGCCCATGCCGGCGGTTTCCCGCGGGCTGCGCTTTATGGAGCAGGGACGGCCACATCATCCGCGAGACCGACCCATGCGACCGCCGCAAGACGCTGGTGCGCATCACCCCGAAGGAGAGCGCGCCCGCCTTGCCTGTGAGGAAGCCATCAACGCTTATTTTTCCCGCGTGATGGCGCGGTTGACGCCGGAGCAGCTGGCCCAGATGATTGCCGTGAAAGACGCCTTTTTAGCCGCCATTGAGGCGGAAAATGACGTCCTTGAGCAAGCAAATTCCAAACAGAAGGGAGAACCCCCGCAATGATAAAGATATTCAAACAGCTGGGGCGGCACTGGGCGGCCTGCCTTGCCGTGGTAGCGCTGCTGGTTGTGCAGGCCTACTGCGATTTGAGCCTGCCCGACTACACCAGCAAGATCGTTGATGTCGGCATCCAGCAGGGCGGCATTGAAAGCCCTGTGCCCGACACCGTCCGCGACACCACCCTGCAGGCGCTGGAGCTGCTGATGTCCGAGGAGGACGCCACCCTTGCCGAGCAGTGGTATTCCGACCCGGACGCCGATGGCCTGCGCACCCTGAGCTCTGACGCGGACACCGCGATGACAGAGCTGGAAAGCGCCTTCACCACGCCGGACATTGTCCTGTATATGGCCGCCGCCAAGAATGCTTCCGAGCAGGCCGGCACGACCGACACCGTGACCCCCACCACCTATGACCTTGACGCCATGGCCACCCAGTTTTCCGCCATGGCACAGGCCCCCGGTGCGCGGGAGATGCTGCAGACCCAGCTGGCCAGCGCCATTTCCTCGCTGGATGAGAGCGTGGCCGACAGCCTTTCCAGCCAGGCCATGCTGCTGGTAGCGCTGGAATATGACGCGCAGGGCATTGCCCATGATGTGCAGATGCGCTATCTGCTGCACACCGGCGGCGAGATGCTGGCCCTCACGCTGCTGATGGTGGCCGTGGCCATCGCCGTCGGCTTTATCGCCTCCCGCGTGTCGGCTTCGATTGGCCGTGATCTGCGCCGCGAGGTGTTCAGCACGGTGGTCGGCTACTCCAATGCCGAGATTGAGAAATTCTCCACCGCGTCCCTGATTACCCGCACCACCAACGATATCCAGCAGGTGCAGTTCGTCTGCGTCATTCTGCTGCGCATGGTGTCCTACGCGCCCATTCTGGGCATTGGCGGCATTCTGCACGTGGCCAGCGGCAACACGGGGCTGGAATGGATTATCTTTGTGGCTGTGGCCGCAACTGCTGGTGCTGATTATCTTCCTGATGAACGTGGCCCTGCCGAAGTTCAAGCAGATGCAGACGCTGGTTGACCGCCTGAACCTGGTCAGCCGCGAAATCCTGACCGGCATTATGCCCATCCGCGCCTTCAGCCGTGAGCGCTTTGAGGAAGAGCGCTTCGACAAGGCCAATACCGATCTGATGAAAACCCAGCTCTTCACCAACCGCACAATGGTTGCCATGATGCCGTTTATGACCCTGATTATGAACGGCACCAGCCTGCTGATTGTCTGGTTCGGCGGCAAAGCGATGGACCTTGGCACGATGCAGGTCGGCGAGATGATTGCCTTCATCACCTACACGATGCAGATTGTCATGTCCTTCCTGATGCTCTCGATGGTGGCCGTTATGCTGCCCCGCGCTGGCGTGGCCGCTGACCGTATCGACGAGGTCATTAAGACCCCCCGCCACCATCCACAACCCCGCCGCGCCCAAAGGCCCTGCCGCAGAACGGCACCAAGGGTGTGGTTGCCTTCAACGATGTCAGCTTCCGCTATCCCGGCTCTGATGAGGATGCGCTGGAACACATCAGCTTTACCGCAAAGCCCGGCGAGACGACGGCCATCATCGGCTCCACCGGCTGCGGCAAGTCCACGCTGCTCAACCTGATTCCGCGCTTCTACGATGTGAGCGAGGGCAGCGTGACGATTGACGGCGTGGATGTGCGCGACCTGCCGCAGGCGCAGCTGCATGACCAGCTGGGCTACGTGCCCCAGAAGGGTGTGCTGTTCAGCGGCACGATTGCCTCCAACCTGAAGTTCGGCGGCGACCACATCACCGACGCCGATGCCCGCGAGGCCGCTGAAATTGCGCAGGCGACCGAGTTCATCACCGCCAAGCCCGAGGGCTACGAAAGCACCATTGCGCAGGGCGGCAGCAACGTTTCCGGCGGTCAGAAGCAGCGCCTTTCGATTGCCCGCGCCATCGCCAAGCATCCGCAGATTTATCTGTTTGATGACAGCTTCTCGGCACTGGACTACAAGACCGATGTAGCGCTGCGCCGCGCTTTGAAAGAGAAAACCGACAACGCAACGGTCATTATTGTGGCACAGCGCATTTCCACCGTGCTGCACGCCAACCAGATTCTGGTGCTGGATGAGGGCCGCATCGTTGGCAAGGGCACGCACGCCCAGCTGATGGAGAGCTGCCCCGAATATCAGGAGATTGCCCGCAGCCAGCTGAGCCAGAAGGAACTGAATCTGCAGAAGGAGGGTGAGTGATATGCCAAGACCCGGACGCCCCACAACCGAGCGCGCCAAGGATTTCAAGGGCACGCTGCGTCAGCTGCTGACCGCCATGAGCAAGTATAAGCTGTCGCTCATCGTGGTTGTGGTATTTGCCATTCTTTCCACCATTTTCAACATTGCAGGGCCAAAAATTCTTGCAAAGGCCACCACCGCGCTGGCCACAGGCTGGATTGCCAAGCTGCGCGGCACCGGCGGCATCGACTTTACCTATATCGGCAAGGTACTGCTGTTCCTGCTGGCCATGTATCTGCTTTCCGCGCTGTTCAGCTTTATACAGGGCTGGATTATGAGCGGCCTTTCCCAGAAGGTCTGCTATGACTTCCGCGACCAGATCAGTAAAAAAATCAACCGCCTGCCGCTTGCTTACTTTGAAAAACGCACCGTCGGTGAGGTGCTTTCCCGCATTACCAACGATGTCGACACGCTGGGCCAGAGCCTGAACCAGAGCGTGACCCAGCTCATCACAAGCGTCACCACGATGATTGGCGTGCTGATTATGATGCTCTCCATCAGCCCGAAAATGACGCTGATTGCCCTGCTGATCCTGCCGGTCTCGCTGGGGCTGGTGCTGGTGGTCGTCAAATTCAGCCAGAAGTACTTCAAGGCGCAGCAGGCCACGCTGGGTGTTGTCAACGGCCAGGTGGAGGAAGTCTACTCCGGCCACAACGTCATCAAGGCCTTCAACCGCGAGGCCGCCGTGCTGCAGGATTTCAACACCGCCAATGACAAACTCTATGAATCCGCATGGAAATCCCAGTTTCTGTCCGGCCTGATGCAGCCCATCATGAACTTTGTGGGCAACCTCGGCTATGTGGCGGTGGCCATTGTGGGCAGCATCTTTGCCGCCGCGGGCACCATCACCATCGGTGATATTCAGGCCTTTATCCAGTACGTCAAGAACTTTACCCAGCCCATCCAGCAGCTGGCGCAGGTATCCAATATGCTGCAGAGCATGGCTGCCGCCGCCGAACGCGTCTTTGAGTTTCTGAACGAAGCGGAGGAGGATCAGCAGGCTGACCCGGCCCATCGCGCCAACCCCGCCGACATTGACGGTCAGGTCACCTTCGACCATGTCAAATTCGGCTACACGCAGGAAAAGACAGTTATTCACAATTTCAGCTGCGATGTCAAGCCCGGCCAGAAGGTGGCTATCGTCGGCCCCACCGGCGCCGGCAAGACCACGATGGTCAAGCTGCTCATGCGCTTCTACGATGTGGACAGCGGCGCTATCACGCTGAACGGCCACAACGTCCGCGACTTTGACCGCTGCGCCCTGCGCGAGGGCTTCGGCATGGTGTTGCAGGATACATGGCTGTTCAAAGGCACCATCATGGAAAACATCCGCTACGGTCGACTGGACGCCACCGATGAGGAGGTTATCGCCGCCGCAAAGGCTGCCAATGCAGACCACTTTATCCGCACGCTGCCCGGCGGCTACCAGATGGAGCTCAACGAAGACGCCTCCAACGTGAGCCAGGGCCAGAAGCAGCTTTTGACGATTGCCCGCACGATTCTGGCGGATAACCGCATCCTGATTCTGGACGAGGCGACCTCCAGCGTGGACACCCGCACCGAGCAGCGCATCCAGACGGCCATGGACCGCCTGATGGAGGGCCGCACCAGCTTTGTCATTGCCCACCGCCTGTCCACCATCCGCGATGCTGACCTGATTCTGGTTATGCGCGACGGCGATATTATTGGTGGAGCAGGGCACCCACGACCAGCTGATTGAGCAGGGCGGCTTCTACGCCGATTTGTACAACAGCCAGTTCGAGGATGTCTCGGCGTAAAGCCCCCTTATCCGGCCTTCCCCCACAGGGGAAGGCTTTTTGTTATTGACACCCCCTGCTATAATAGAACCAAGGGGGCTTAGTATATGGATTACGCAAAACTTACCGCGCAGGCACAGCAGGCAACGGAAGAGCTGCTGCAGGCTGCGCACCTGGAAACAGGGGATATTTTTGTGGTCGGCTGCTCCAGCAGTGAGATTATGGGTGGGCACATCGGCAAGGATTCCAGCATGGAGGCTGCCGCCGCCGTGCTGGCGGGCGTAATGCCGCCGCTGCAGGAACAGGGCATCTATCTGGCCGCGCAGTGCTGCGAGCATCTGAACCGCGCCATTGTGCTGGAGCGCGAGGTTGCCAAGGCCTACGGCTACCAGATTGTCTCGGCCATTCCGCAGCCCCATGCGGGCGGCAGCTGGGCCACAAACTGCTGGCGCGCCTTCAATGACCCGGTTCTGGTGGAGGAGATTCAGGCTGCCGCGGGCATGGATATCGGCGGCACGCTCATCGGTATGCACCTGCGCCGCGTGGCCGTGCCGGTGCGCCTGTCGATGGATCACATCGGGCAGGCGATTCTGCTCTGCGCCCGCACCCGCCCGCCGTTCATCGGCGGTTCCCGCGCCGTTTACAGTCAGGAGGAAGTGCGATGATCCCAGAAGCACAAAAACAGCAGATGGCCGAGGCCGTTGCCCACATCCGCGAAACGATGGCCGCCGCCGCAAAGGCCGCGGGCCGTGACCCCGCCGAGGTAAAGCTCTGCGCCGCCTGCAAGACCCGCACCGTGGAAGAAGTGCGCTTCAGCGCCGATTTGCCGATTGACCTCTTCGGTGAAAACCACGTGCAGGAGCTGGTCGAAAAGACCGATGCCGGGGCGTACAACGGCAAGCCGGGGCACTTCATCGGGCATCTGCAGACCAACAAGGTCAACAAGGTCGTGGGCCGCGCTGCGCTGATTCAGAGCGTGGACAGCACGCGGCTGCTGGATAAGATTGATGCTGCTGCAGCAAGGCTCGGCCTTATGCAGGACATTCTGGTGGAAATCAACATCGGCGAGGAGGCCAGCAAGAGCGGCGTGGATGCAGACAGTCTGTTTCCGCTGCTCGAGGCTGCCGCTGCCAAGGAGCATCTGCGGCTGCGCGGCCTGATGGCCATTCCGCCCGCCGATGCCGACGATACCGAGACCCGCCGCTTTTTCGCACAGATGCGGGAGCTGCTGGCCAAGGCCGATGCCCAGCGCTATGACCGGGCGCAGATGGACATACTCTCGATGGGTATGAGCCACGATTATGCCGCTGCCATTGCGGAGGGTGCGACCATCGTCCGCGTGGGCACCGCCATTTACGGTGCGCGGGATTACAGCAAAAAGAATATCTGACAGCGTAAAAGCCCGGGGCGTCCCGGGCTTTGCGTTTTACTTTCTCGCACGGTACTCTCTCGGCGTCATACCGTAGCGCTTTTTGAAAAGGCGGTTAAAATAGGAAAGATTCTCAAATCCACATTGCTCGGCAACCGCCAGCACAGTGTCACTGCTGCCGCGCAGGGCATCGGCGGCGGCGTTCAGCCGGTGCTCGTTCAGATATTCAGTAAAGCCCCTGCCCGGTCATTTTCTTGAACCACCGCATAAAATGGCTTGGGCTGCACCCGCAGGCGGCGGCCGCATCGGTCATGTGCAGTTCGTTTGCATACTGCTCGTTGATCAGCTGCACCACGATTTTCAGGCGGCGGGTGTCGGGGGTATCGGCGGGGGGTAGGTCTCCGGCACGGCCCACCAGCGAAGCCAGAAAGAGAAGCAGTTCTCCCTTGATGCAGAGTTCATAGCCCACATCCTGCAGGCGGTTGAATTCCTCCGCCGCGTGCAGGCAGCGCACCGCCCACGTGTAGCCCCAATCATCCGGCGTCAGGCGTGGAGGCAGGGCCAGACGCCCACTTTGCAGGGGCAACAGATATTTTTCGGCGCAGACATCCCCCGCGCCGCCCAGCAGCTCCAGATCAAAAATGATATTTTCGTACTCCATCACCTCGCCGGGCTGCTGGCGCAGCGCGTGCAGCACACCGGGGGCAAAAATGTAGATCTCGCCCGCCTCGGCCGTGTAGCTGGTCAGCCCGGCCTGCACGATTCCGCGTCCTTTTTTTGACAAACACCAGTTCCATACTGTCCTGCCAGTGCAGCGCCACCTGTGGAAAATCCTTCGGAATCGTGCAGGGATAGATATTGAACGGAAACCACGCAGCACCGTGCTGCTTTGTTTCGCGCAAGTTTTCCTCTTTCGGCATCGTTTTCACCTCATTTGCTAGTATTGTACCATAATTCAGCGCATTTCTGCAAGCATAATGCGCGTTTTGTGTGGTATAAACTAGGTGTAGTCAAACAAAGCAACCAAATGGAGGGATGCTCTTATGAATATGACCACCGTACTGGAAGCCAGAACCGGCAAACCGCTGACCGGCTGCACCAATCAGGAAATCTACCTTGCCCTGCTGGACCTTGTCCGGGAGCAGAGCGCTGCCCGCGTCAAGCCTGTCACAGGCCGCAAGCTCTACTATATCAGCGCCGAGTTCCTCATCGGCAAGCTGCTGTCCAATAACCTCATCAATCTGGGGCTCTATGACGATGTCCGCACGGCGCTGGCCGCCGCGGGCAAGAGCCTGTCCGACATTGAGGAGGTCGAGCCGGAGCCGAGCCTCGGCAACGGCGGTCTAGGCCGTCTGGCCGCCTGCTTTCTGGACTCTCTTGCCACGCTGAATCTGCCTGGTGACGGCGTGGGCCTGCGGTACCACTTCGGCCTGTTCCACCAGTCCTTTGAGGGCGGCGTGCAGAACGAGTTGCCCGACCCGTGGCTGACCGCCCACTCCTGGGCAGAAAAGACCGACACCGTCTACCCGGTAGAGCTGGCCGGCAAGACCTACAACGCCCGCCTGTATAAGCTGGCTGTCACCGGCTATGAGGGCCGCACCAATACGCTGAACCTCTTTGACCTTGACACGATTGATGAGACAATCGTCCATGACGGCATCACCTTCGACAAGACCGCCATTGACAAGAACCTGACGCTGTTCCTCTACCCGGATGACTCCGATGAGGCAGGCCGCCGTCTGCGCATCTACCAGCAGTATCTGATGGTCTCCGCCGGTGCTCAGCTGATTCTGGCCGAGTGCGCCGCCCGCGGCTGCAACTACCATGACCTGGCCGACTATGCCGCCATCCAAATCAATGACACCCACCCCAGCATGGTCATTCCCGAGCTGATCCGCCTGCTGGGCGAGAAGGGCATTGCCTTTGAGGAGGCCGTGGAAATCGTCACCAAGACCTGTGCCTACACCAACCACACGATTCTGGCCGAGGCGCTGGAGAAGTGGCCCCGCGCCTATCTGGACGCCGTTGTCCCGCAGCTGATGCCTATTATTGAGGAGCTGGACGCGCTGGCCCGCAGCCGCACCGCGGACGAGAGCCTTGCCATCATTGACAAGGACAACCGCGTGCATATGGCGCATATGGATATCCACTTCACCCATTCCACCAACGGCGTGGCCTACCTCCATACCGAGATTCTGAAGAATTCCGAGCTGCACGGCTTCTATGAGCTGTACCCCGAAAAATTCAACAATAAGACAAATGGCATTACCTTCCGCCGCTGGCTGCTGGAGTGCGACCCCGCCCTGACCACCGAGATTGAAAAGCTCATCGGCACCGGCTTCCGCAAGGATGCCGCCGAGCTGGAAAAGCTGCTGCCCTATGCTGAAAACGTCGATGTCCTGCAGGAGTTTTCCGCCGTCAAGGCGCAGAACAAGCAGGCTCTGGCCGACTGGCTGCAGCACACGCAGGGCGTTACGGTTGACCCCGCCGCCATGTTCGACATTCAGTCCAAGCGCCTGCATGAGTACAAGCGCCAGCAGCTGAATCTGCTCTACCTCATCCACCAGTATTACGAAATCAAGGCCGGGCATCTGCCCGCCACGCCGCTGGTCAGCATCTTCGGTGCCAAGGCTGCCCCGGCGTACACGATTGCCAAGGACATCATCCACGCGTTGCTGACCCTGTCCAAGGTCATTGCCGCCGACCCGGTTGTCTCCAAGTATCTGCAGGTTGTCTTTGTGGAGAACTACAACGTCACCGCTGCCGAGAAGCTCATCCCGGCCTGCGATTTGTCCGAGCAGATTTCCCTGGCCTCCAAGGAAGCGTCCGGCACCGGCAATATGAAGTTCATGCTGAACGGCGCGCTGACGCTGGGCACGATGGACGGCGCCAACGTGGAAATCAGCCAGCAGGTCGGTAATGACAACATCTATATCTTCGGCCAGACGTCCGACCAGGTCATCCACCGCTACGCTATGGGCGATTACAACGCTGCGCAGTGGGTGGAAGGCGACCCCAACATCCGCCGTGCGGTTGACTTCCTGGTCAGCCCCGAGATGCTGGCAGCAGGCCGCGAGGAAAACCTGCGCCGCCTGCATGACGAGCTGGTCTTGAAGGACTGGTTCCAGACGCTGCCGGACTTCAACGCCTATGTGGTGCGCAAGGGTCAGGCCCTGAGCGACTACGCCTGCGACCCGCTGGGCTGGCGCAAAAAGTGCATTATCAACATTGCCAAGGCCGGTATGTTCAGCAGCGACCGCACGATTGCGGAGTATGACAAGGACATCTGGCATTTAGGGGAGTAAGGGCGTTTACCCCACCGATCTCGGTTGTTTCCCGCAAGCGGCATCTGCCGATTAGCCTTCCCCCTCCGGGGAAAGCTGTCGTCGAAGGTGACTGATGAGGGCGAACCTTCCCATTAACTCTATCTGCCGGGCAGCCCCCGGGCGGAGCAGAGCCCCGCCCCTACGGATTTTTCTGCGTCCCTTTGCGGGGGCGCAGTTTTTGTTTCTGTTTTTATTTTCTGCTTGAAACGTTTTCCTTGCAAAAACCGCCTGCTTACCTGTTACAATATTTTTTTAAGGATTATATAGTAAGGAGCGATTACCCATGGACTGGCATCAGGCCTGTGAGCTGCCCTATTACCACGGCAGTGACCTCGGCGCAAACCCTTCGGCGGAGGAGACCACCTTCAAGCTGTGGGCTCCCACTGCCTGCGGGGTCGTGCTCTGCCTGTATGCCACCGGCACCGATGCCGAGCCCGGTGCTAAGGAGCTGGGCGTGCACGAAATGCGCCGCGGCGGGGACGGTGTCTGGGCCATTGCGCTGCCCGGCAATCTGCACGGTGTCTACTATATCTACCGCATTTATTTCCCGGACGGACGCGTGCATGAGGTAGTCGACCCCTACGCACGCTCTGCCGGGGCCAACGGCGCGCGCGGCATGGTGGTGGACCTGACCAAGGCCGCCCCGGAGGGCTGGGCGCAGGACAGGCACCCTGATATCCCGGCCCACGCCCGCAGCGTATGGGAGGTGCACGTGGCGGATTTTTCCGCCGATGAGCACAGCGGTGTGCGCCCCGAATGGCGCAGCAAGTTTATGGGCTTCACCCCGGCGGACACCACACTGGACGGCGATGGGCAACACCCGACCTGCCTGAATTACCTGAAAAATCTGGGCGTCAGCCATGTACAATTGCAGCCCATCTACGACTACGCCACAGTGGACGAGTCCCGGCCGGACGGCGGCTACAACTGGGGCTATGACCCGCAGAACTACAACGTCCCCGAGGGCAGCTTTGCCACGGACGCCTTCCACGGCGAGGTGCGCGTCAGAGAGTGCCGCGCCATGGTGGCCGCCCTGCACCGCGCAGGTTGGGCGTCGTGATGGACGTCGTCTACAACCACACCTACCACGGCGAGAGCAATCTGGAACGAACCGTGCCCGGCTACTGGAACCGCCGCTGGCCCAACGGTATGACGACCAACGGCTCCGGCTGCGGCTGTGACCTTGCCAGCGAGCGCCCGATGGTGCGCAAGTACATTGTAGAATCCGTGCTGTACTGGGCCACCACCTACCACATTGATGGTTTCCGCTTTGATTTGATGGCGCTGGAGGATGTGGACACAATGAACGCCATCCGCGCCGCGCTGGACAGTCTGCCCGGCGGCGAGGCATCCTGATGTACGGCGAGCCGTGGATGGGCGGCAGCACCAACGTGGAAGGCGGCGCACGCCCCGCCGACAAGCGTGCGCTTGACGCGCTGAGTGAACGCATCGGCTTTTTCTGCGATGATACGCGGGACTGCATCAAGGGCAATGTCTTTGACGCGGCCAACGCGGGCTATGTCAACGGCGCACCGCAGCACGGCTATGATGTGCTGCACTCCATCAGCGCATGGCGCAGCGGCGCCCGGCTTCTGGCCCAAAAGGCCGGGCAGGTGGTGCAGTATGTCTCCGCCGCCATGACAACTACACCCTGTGGGACAAGCTGGCCGCCGTGGCCCGCCGCACCGACTATGACAAGCCGGACGCCGATTTGTTGGCACAGAACCGTATGACCGCGGGCATCTACCTGACCTGTCAGGGTCTGCCTTTCATGCAGGCAGGTGAGGAGTGGGGCCGCACCAAACACGGCGAACACAACAGCTACAAGGGACCGCTTTCCACCAACCAGCTTGACTGGACCCGCGCCCACCGGCCGGAGTTTGCCGCGCTGACGGCGTTCTACCGCGGTATGCTGGCCATCCGCCGCGCTTATCCGCGCCTCAGCGGTGCAGCATGGGAGCCCGAGCCGTTCATTCTGGCGCTGCCCGGGTGGCTCATCGGCTTTGTGCCGGAGAATGACGGCAACGCCGCCGCGGGGCAGCTGGCTGTCTATTACAACCCCGAGCGCACCCCGCCAGTGGGCCAGCCTTCCGGCAGGCACGTGGCGCAAGCTCTCTGACGGCGTCCACGCCGACGCCGCCCCCTTTGGGCCCTGTTTCCGCGATGCGCTGGAACTGGCACCCACCAGCGTAACCGTGCTGGTGGCGGACTGAAAAATAACACGCAGTAGGGGCGGGGTGATGCCACCCGCCGAAGCCCCGCGGCCGTATGCCGTCCGCACGCAGTCTCCTTTGTTTACAGAAAGTTTGTTTGACAGAGTGTTCATTCTTCCTGTATAATAGGTCTTATACGTTATACGATTTGTAGAAAACCCCTCAGGTGCTACAAAGTGTTTACCGTTCACGGACAGAAAAGGGAAAGGGAGGCCATCATTATGAGCGATTACGCGGCCATTGAAAAGGAAGCACGCATTTTTACCGAGGAATGTGTTACCAACAACCGGATTGACCCGGCGCTGTTTGCCCAGTATGACATCAAGCGCGGTCTGCGCGATAAAAACGGCAACGGCGTACTGGCGGGCATCACCAATATTTCTCGCATTGACGCCTTTGAAATGCGCGATGGCAAAAAGGTTCCCTGTGAGGGCAAGCTCTGGTATCGCGGCTACAACGTCTATGACCTCATCTGCGGCCTGCGCGGCAAGCGCTACGCCTTTGAGGGTGCGGCTTATCTTCTGCTTTTGGGCGATTTGCCCAACGCCGAGCAGTTGGACAGTTTCAACGGCTGTTTGGCAAAATGCCGCGACCTGCCGACCAATTTTGTGCGTGATGTCATTATGAAGGCCCCCAGCCATGACCTGATGAACTCGCTGACCCGCAGCGTGCTGACGCTGGCCAGCTATGATGATGACATCGGCAAGACCGACCTGCAGACCCAGCTGGAGCAGTGCATCAAGCTCATCAGCGTCTTCCCGATGCTGGCGGTCTACGGCTACCACGCCTACAATTATTATGAGTGCGGCGGCAGTATGTACATTCACCGCCCCGACCCGAACCTCTCCACGGCGGAAAATCTGCTGAAAATGCTGCGTCCCGACCAGAAATACACCGAGCTGGAAGCCCACGCGCTGGACATTGCCCTGCTGCTGCACATGGAGCACGGCGGCGGCAACAACTCCACTTTTACCACCCGCGTGGTCACCTCCTCCGGGTCAGACACCTACTCAGTCATTGCGGCGGCGCTTTCCAGCTTGAAGGGCCCCAAGCACGGCGGTGCCAACATCAAGGTTATGCAGATGATGGATGACATCCGCGCCCACGTTGCCGACCCGCTGGACGAGGAGGCCATGGCCGATTATCTGGGCCGCATTGTGGACCGCCAGGCCTTCGACCAGAAGGGTTTGATTTACGGCATGGGCCATGCGGTCTACTCTTTGAGTGACCCGCGTGCCGTGGTGTTCAAGAGCTTTGTCCACCAGCTGGCCGATGCCAAGGGCCGCAGCCGCGACTTTGAGTATTACAACACGATTGAGCGCCTGGCCCCCCAAAGGTCATTGCCGAGAAGCGCCACATCTACAAGGGCGTTTCCACCAACGTGGACTTCTATTCCGGCTTTGTGTATGATATGCTGGGCATCCCGGTCGAGCTCTACACGCCGATTTTCGCCGTAGCACGTATTGTCGGCTGGTCCGCCCACCGCATGGAGGAGCTTGTCAACGTGGACAAGATCATCCGCCCCGCCTACCAGAGCATTATGCAGACAAGAGAATATGTGCCTTTGGAAGAGCGCTGAAAAATGGGTATGCACCAAACCGGTGCATACCCATTTTTAGGGCAACACCGCATAATTCTAAGCGCCGATACGGCGAGCGAGAAGTACAAGCTACTAAGCAAAAAGCGCAGATAATACTGGATGTATTATCGAGCATTTTTGCAACGCAGATTGTGCTTCGCAGCCGTCGGAGTGGTGCTTAAGCCGTCAGGCGGGAATTGTGCGGTATTGCCTTAGGTAAATCCGTCCAGAACCGTCCGCAGTTCGACCAATATTTCCTCCTGCGTTCTGGCCCACACATCCCCGCTGGGCAGGCACTGTACCTTGTACAAAATGCCGTCCTGTTCGAAATAGGCCGCGGACTGCACCCACGGCAGGGAGGTCGGGTTGCTGGTGCAGTGGGGGATCAGGGCCGTGTTTCCGTTTGCCATGGGGTAGCTTTCACACGTCCACGTAAGCCCGGCCCTCTCGCTTTCAAAGACAGCGGCGGCTGTTTCGCTCGGTGCATCGCCCAGATAGGCCACGGCCATCATCTCAACCCGGTATCCGTCCAGCTGCTTGCCAAAATGCAGATACACCTTGTCCGGCAGTTCTCCGCGCCCGATGGGGATGACCGCCGCCGCATAGTCGGCATCGGATGCGACCACCTCCGTTTTCTCCCCGGCGGCTGATTCCGACTGCACCGTGTTGTACCGCCGTACAGACACATCCTCATCGTATTTGCCCGCATCCAGCAGCGGGTTCTGTACCAGCGGCAGGCCGGTGGCCGCGGTCAGCTCTGCCCAGCTGTCATAGCCGCGTGCCGCTTTTGCATAGACGGCACGGCTGTCCTTGTTGTCCAGATGCAGCCGCCCATTTATCACCACGCTGCCCGGCAGGGTTCCGTCTGCCGCCGTTTCTCCCTTATGGTTGGCAGCCATACCCGCCAGCAAATCACTGTCCAGCGTAAAATACTGCCGTTCGTAGGTGATTGCATAACCGGTGTTGGCCTGCGGGGCGAAGGCCGGGCGCGGGTTTTCGTGCAGGTTCGTAAATTCTGCGGTTCCCACCAGCACACCGGCGGCAATCAGCAGCGGTGCAACAAGGCAGAGTGCCGGGCGCAGCCACCGCGCCCGCTGCGCGGCACGGCCTGTGGGCAGCCCTTGCGCCACAGCGGGCCACAAATCAACCTCAGCCGGGTGCAGCCCGGCAGTCAGCTTTTCCTGCAAAAATACTTCATCGCGGTCATACGTCATCTGAATCACCCTCCTTCAAGCGTTCGGCCAGCTGCTTTTTGGCGCGGTTATAGCGTGTGCGCAGATAGCCTGCGGGTCTTGCGTGTATCTGTGCCAGCGTTTTGTAGTCCAGCCCATCCAGCACACGCTCCAGCACCAGCGCCCTGTCAAGCGGCTTCAATGTGTCCAGCGCACTGTGCAGCTCCTCACTGATACCGGGGTCCTGCTCCAACGGCTCCGGGGTGGGGTAGGCCGCCGCCCGCCGCGCCGCCCGCAGCATATCCAGCGCGGTGCGGTAGGCAATGCGGTACAGCCACGCACGCTCGTTGTCCGTTCCGTCGCGGCGCAGGGTGTGGCGGTTCTGCCACGCCTTGATAAAGGTCTGCTGTACCGCGTCCTGTGCGTCCGCCTCACTGCCCAGCAGGCCGGTGCAATAGCGCAGCAATGCCGCTGTATGGGTATGTACCAGCTTTTCTAAATCCTGTTCCGTCTGCATCGGCTTGACCTCCTTTCACCCTTATAACGCCGCAGGCCGCGGAAATGTATCAAAAAAGGGGGCCCCGAAGGGCCCCTTGCAGGGAAAATATCAGTAGTTATTGCTCTTGAGCTCAAAATAGCTCTGGGGATGCGCGCAGACGGGGCACTTGGCGGGGGGCGTGCTGGCCGATATAGACAAACCCGCAGTTGCGGCACTGCCAGACCTGCTCGCTCTCGCGGGCGTAGACCTTGCCGGCCTCAATGTTGGCGGCCAGTGCCTTGTAGCGTTCCTCGTGGTCCTTCTCAATCGCGGCCACCATCGTGAAGAGCGCGGCAATCTGGTTGAAGCCCTCCTCCTTGGCCTCGGCGGCCATACGCGGGTACATCGAGGTGTGCTCCTCGTTCTCACCCGCGGCAGCCATCTTCAAGCAGGTCAGGGTGTCGGGAATCTCGCCGTTCTCCATGAGAAGCTTGAACCAGATTTTGGCGTGCTCCTTCTCGTTGTTGGCGGTCTCGGTGAAGATGGCACTGATCTGCTCGTAGCCTTCCTTCTTGGCCTTGGACGCAAAGTAGGTGTACTTGTTGCGGGCCTGACTCTCGCCTGCGAAAGCCTCCCACAGATTCTTTTCGGTCTTGCTGCCTCTGAGCTCCATATCGAATACCTCCGTTTAAAAATTAGGAATGTGTCTTGCTTTGCCTCCATTATAGCACCCCTGCCACGGTTGTCAAGTACAATTTAGGGAAGGATTCTTGTATATTTTTTGCCTACGAGGTTGACAAGCCGCGCTTTGATGCTATAATAAAAATAAGATGTGTTCTTAAATTTAGTAAGGAGGTCTGCCTATGACCCGCCAGCGTGCCCTTATACTTGACATTATGCGCGAGAAATGCCCGGAGCATATGACCGCGGACGAAATCTTCAGCCATGCCCGGCAGGCCATGCCGCACATTGCCCGCGGCACCGTCTACCGCAACCTGAAACTGATGGAGCTGGACGGCGAAATCGGCCATCTGGAAATGCCCGACGGCCCCGACCGCTACGATGCCAACCCCACGCCCCACGGCCATCTGCTGTGTGAGGGCTGCGGCGATTTAGCCGATTTACCGGTAGTGGGGCTGGTGCGCGACATTGAATCGGCCATCGGCACCGAGGTGCTCGGCTACACGCTGACCATCCGTTACCTCTGCCCCAAGTGCCGCGCCAAAAATGCGCAGTAAGGAGCCCTATGGCCAGCCGGGTAAACAGAGCAGCCCCGCCTTTACCGCGCTGAACAGCCTGTTTTTGCGGCCTGACATCCTGACCGCGAACCGGCGGGCAAAGGATATGGTGCCCTGCCGCGTGTGAATTTATTCTGGCATCCCCTTGACAAGCGCCGTCCGGCATGATATAGTATTATCGTTAGTTATAGCTAACCGCAGCAAATCTCCGTTTTGGTCCCATAGCCCGCACAGTGTGGTTCTCTCCCCGCGCTGTGCGGTTTTATGGGACCATAGGTTAGTATATTCTAACCATTGTAAAAGCAAGGAGTCAGTTCATGCAGGAACAAACGCACATCAACCGCAGCCCACGCAGCTTTGCCTGTGATTTGGCCACACTGTGTGCCCCTACGCTGGCGGGGCTCAAGCCCGCAAGCCTTTTCCGTTACCAGCCCGCACCGGGGCAGGATGCCGCCGCAATGGCCGCCGCATGGGACGCCGCACTCTCGCCCCGCGGGGTGGCGGTGCGCATCCTCAAGCAGTGCCCCCCGCACCGGCGCTGTGCTCGTCTATGTATATCGCCCGGCGCGGGTTGCCACGCTATTGGCAGACTCCGGCGCGCTGGCGTTTCTGGCAGGGGAGGGCTACACCCCCGGCGATGCCGATACCCTGCTGGGCCAGCTGTCGGCGCGGCTTTGCTGTGATGCGGATTTCCCGCATGAGATTGGCGTTTTTCTCGGCTATCCGCTGGCGGATGTCATCGGTTTTATCCGCAACCGCGGCAAAAACTTTACGGCCTGCGGCTATTGGAAGGTCTACACCGACCCCGCCGCGGCGCAGGCTGAGTTTGACCGTTACAAAAAGTGCGAGCGCATCTATGCGCGCTGCTATTACAACGGCACCCCAATCAGACGGCTGACCGTAGCCGCCTGACGATGCACCATAAATACAATCAAAGGAGTAGTTACGTATGAGCAAGATTGCAGTTATCTATTGGAGCGGCACCGGCAACACCGAGGCTATGGCTGATTTGGTTGCCACCGCAGCCTCGGCCGCCGGTGCTGCGGTGGATAAGTTCACCGCCGCAGAATTCAACGTTGCCACGGCCGGGGACTACACCGGCTTTGCACTGGGCTGCCCCGCCATGGGCGCCGAGCAGCTTGAGGAAAGCGAGTTTGAGCCGATGTACCAGAACCTGCGCGGCGCGCTGAGTGGCAAGCCGGTCGGACTGTTCGGCTCCTATGGCTGGGGCGATGGCGAATGGCTCCGCACCTGGGCCGAGGATGCCGAAGCTGCCGGGGCCCGCATGGTGGTTGAGCCCATAATGGCCAACGGTGCCCCCGACGGCGATGCCGAGACCGCCTGCGCCGCCATGGGCACCGCGCTTGCCAACACCTGATTTTTCCAGATTTCTCCATATCCATCCATACCGGGAGGGGCGGCAGCACCCCTCCTTTTTTGCGTTTATACGGTTTTTTTGCTTGCCAAACTGTTTTGTTTCCGACGCTCCGCAGCAGCCTTGCCGCCCTATGCCGCTTATGGCCAATCTGTAGGGAGAGGTCTTGCCCCCTCCGCAGCTTCCCCTCATCCGCCCCACTCACCAAAAAGGTACCACTTGACAAACGGCCGGAAAGTTAGTATATTCTAAGTCGAATTAGAAAATACTAACCCGGAGGTATTGTATATGGCAAACGTCATTATTGTTTTACTGCTTCTGGCCGTGGTCTGCTACGGCATTTACAGTTTTGTACATCATCTGCGCCACGGCGGCGGCTGTTGCGGCGAGCATGAGGCCCCGGCCAAAAAAATCAAGGCTGCTGACGCCAACAAAAGCCACTACCCCCACCACCTGATTATGGGCGTGGACGGCATGACCTGCCAGAACTGCCAGCGCCATGTGGAAAACGCCCTGAACACCCTGCCGGACACACTGGCCGAGGTCAACCTGAGCGCCCAGAATGTCACCATCTGGACCAAGGCCGACGCCGACGAGGATGCTCTGCGCAAGGCCATCCGCGACGCGGGCTATCTGCCCCTGCGCACCACAGAAAAGGTGTAATCTGATTTTTGCCGCCGCCCGGTATGAGCGACGGCTATTTTATGCACACAAAGGACGCAACGCTTATGATGATCAACAAACGCCTGATTGGTATGATGGGCGATTCAAAACGCTATATCGCCAAAAATGTAGTGCTGCAGTGGGTAGTATTGCTGGCGAACATTGCCATGATTTTTGCAGTCTCCGCCTTTTTGGCAGGGCTCTGCGCAGGGCAGGGGAATCTGCCCGCCGCACTGCTGGTGCTGCTGGCCGCGCTGATCGTGCGGTTTTTCTGCACGCAGGGCGCGGCCTCGGCCAGCTACAACGCCAGCCGCGCCGTCAAAAAGACGCTCCGCGCCGCCATTTATGAAAAACTCCTGCGCCTTGGCGGCAGCTACACGCAGGCCGTGCCGACGGCTGAGGTTCTGCAGCTGGCAGGTGAGGGTGTCGAGCAGCTGGAAACCTACTTCGGCGCCTATCTGCCCCAGTTTTTCTACGCTATGCTGGCCCCGGTCACGTTGTTTATTGCGCTGGCCCCGGTCAGTCTGCGGGCGGCGGTCATCCTGATGGTTTGCGTGCCGCTGATTCCTGTTTCCATCGTGGCTGTGCAGAAATTTGCCAAACGCCTGCTGGGCAAGTACTGGGGCCAGTATGCCGCGCTTGGGGACAGCTTCCTTGAAAATCTGCAGGGGCTGACCACGCTGAAAATCTATCAGGCCGATGAGGCGCGCCACGCCGCCATGAACCGCGAGGCCGAGCATTTCCGCAAGGTGACGATGAAGGTGCTGACGATGCAGCTCAACTCGATCATCGTCATGGACGTGATTGCCTACGGCGGTGCGGGCACTGGGCATTGCCGTGGCAGCTAAGGAGTTTGCCGCGGGCCGGGTTGGCCTGCAGGGGGCACTTTGCATTTTGCTGTTGTCGGCGGATTTCTTCCTGCCTATGCGGACGCTCGGGTCATACTTCCACGTTGCCATGAACGGTATGGCCGCCAGCGATAAAATTTTTAAGCTGCTGGATCTGCCCGAGGCCAGCGCCAGGACCGCCGAAATCGGCACCGACTGCGCCATTGCCTGCCGTGATTTGCACTTTGGCTACACGCCCGAAAAAGAGACGCTGCACGGTCTGAACCTTGATTTTCCGCATGGCAGCTTCACCGCGCTGGTCGGCGAGAGCGGCTGCGGCAAGTCCACAGTGGCCGCCGTGCTGACCGGCCGTGTTGCCGGGTACACCGGCCACGTGACCGTGGGCGGGCAGGAGCTTTCCACCATCCGGGAGGAGAGCTTGCTCAAAAACGTAACCCTCGTCAGTCTTGGCAGTCATCTGTTCAAGGGCACGGTGGCCGAAAACCTACGCATGGCCGCGCCGGACGCCGATGATGGCGCGCTGTGGGGCGCACTGGAGCAGGTGAATCTTGCGGACTTCCTGCGCGGGGAGGACGGCCTGAACACCCCGCTGACCGAGGGCGGCGGCAACCTGTCCGGCGGGCAGCGGCAGCGTCTGGCACTGGCCCGCGCCCTGCTGCATGATAGCGCCGTCTATATCTTTGACGAAGCCACGTCCAATATTGATGTCGAGAGCGAGAATGACATTATGGCGGGCATCCACCGGTTGGCCGGGCGCAAGACGGTCATCCTGATTTCGCACCGTCTGGCCAATGTCACAAAAGCGGACAATATCTACGTGCTGGACCACGGCAATCTGGCCGGGCAGGGCACCCACGAAGCACTGCTGGCGCAGGGCGGTCTGTACGCCGACCTGTGGAACCGCCAACAGGCGCTGGAAAACTACGGAAAGGAGACGCAGTGATGGAAAACAAACGTACACGCGGCAATTTTAATGTCATGTGCCGCCTCGTTGGTCTGGTAAAGCCGCTGGCGCCGGTTATGGTCTGCGCCGTGCTGCTGGGCGTGGCGGGCTTCCTCTGCGCCATCTTCATCCCGGTTCTGGGCGTCTATGCGCTGTTGGACACCCTGCTGCCCGCCGCGCCGGTTGCGCTGGGCACAATCTGTATGCTGCTGCCGGTTCTGGCCGTGGCCCGCGGCGTGCTCCACTACGCGGAGCAGGGCTGCAACCACTTTATCGCCTTCAAGCTGCTGGCACTCATCCGGGACAAGGTCTTTGGCGTGCTGCGCCGTCTGGCCCCCGCCAAGCTGGAGGGCCGCGACAAGGGCGACCTGATTGCTGTATTGACCGCCGACATTGAGCTGCTGGAGGTCTTTTACGCGCACACGATTTCTCCCATCTGCATTGCCGTTATCGTAAGCGTCGTTATGGCGTGCTTTATCGGCAGCTATGCGCCGGTGCTGGGGCTCTACGCAGCCCTCAGCTATGCCGTTATCGGCATCGGCGTGCCGGTAGCCGCCGCCAAAGGGGCGCGCCAATCGGGCGAGAGCTTCCGCGCCGAGTTCGGCGCTCTGAACGGTTTTGTGCTGGACAGCCTGCGCGGCATCCGGGAGAGCCTACAATATAACGACGGCCCCCACCGGCTGGCGCAGATTAACCAACGCACCGACGCACTCTCCGGGCAGGAGCGCCGCCTAAAGGAAGCGGGCGGCACGGCGCAGGCCATGACCGGGGCCATCATCCTGCTGCTGGACGCGGGTATGCTGGCGCTGGCCGGGCAGCTGTGCAGCACCGGCGTCATCGGTTTTGACGGCGCACTCGTCAGCGTTGTGGCGCTGATGAGCAGCTTCGGCCCGGTCATTGCGCTGGCCAACCTCGGCACCGGGCTGCAGAACACCTTCGCCGCCGGCAACCGCGTGCTGGACATTCTGGACGAGAAGCCCGCTGTTGAGGAGGTCACCGCCGGCAAGGACATCACCTTCACCGGGGCGGACGCCCGCCGCGTGACCTTCGGCTACGGCGACAACGAGATTTTGAAGGAGGTCAGCCTGCATATCCCGCAGAACCAGATTGTGGGCATCACCGGCCGCAGCGGCAGCGGCAAATCCACGCTGCTCAAGCTGCTCATGCGGTTCTGGGACACTGATCTGGGCAGGGTAGAGCTCTCCGGCGAGAACATCAAGGGCATCAACACGGCCTCCCTGCGCGCAGCGGAGAGCTTTGTCGAGCAGGACACCGTGTTGTTCCATGACAGCATCGAGGAAAACATCAGAATTGCCCGGCTGGACGCCACTCATGAACAGGTGGTCGAGGCCTGTAAAAAAGCGTCCATCCATGACTTTATCATGACGCTGCCGCAGGGCTACGATACCCCGGTAGGTGAGCTGGGGGACACTCTTTCAGGCGGCGAACGCCAGCGCATCGGCGTGGCGCGCGCCTTTCTGCACGATGCACCGTTCATTTTGCTGGATGAGCCGACCAGCAACCTCGACAGTCTGAATGAGGCTGTCATCCTGCGCAGTCTGGCCGAGGAGCGCACTAGCAAGACGGTAGTGCTGGTGAGCCACCGTGCTTCCACGATGCGCATTGCCGACACCACCTACTCTGTCGAAAACGGAAGGATGAGCTGATGGCCACAAAAACGATTACTCCCGAACAAAAGCGCGCGCAGGAGAAGCAGACCGTGGGCCTGATGATTGCGCTGTACTGCCACGGCAACCACGGTACGCCCAAGGGCACGCTTTGCCCAGACTGCGCGGCCCTGCAGGAGTACGCCGATGCGCGGGTGGACCACTGCCCACATATGGCCGAAAAGACCTTCTGCAGCGTCTGCAAGACCCACTGCTACAAGCCGGAAATGCGGCAGCGCATCCGCGAGGTTATGCGCTGGAGCGGCCCGCGGATGCTGTTCCACCACCCGGTGCTGGCGGTGCGGCATCTGGTTGAAACCCGCAAGCAGAAGAAATCCCAGTGATAGAATCCCCGGAGGCGTACACCCCCGGGGTTGTTTTTGTGTGATAGGGGAGGGGGATGTTTCCGATATGCCGCCCTGTAGGGGCCGGGCACGCCGCCCCCTACGGCTGAACCGGGAACGTCATTTTGAGGGAAACACGGCGGGGTGGGGTCACCCGCCCTACGGCAGAACATTAACAGCTGTCCGCTTTTGTTTACAAATTATTCAAAAATGACAAAGTTAGTGAATCATAACTAGGCAGTTTTCACGAAAAGTTATAAATGGCTAACTCAGTTATTGACATTGACGGTTAGTGGTGGTAAACTAAAGTCGCAAGCGGTTAGAACGTTCTAACCGCATACTTCTGCCCTCTGCGTTAGCTTATGCTAATAGCCGACAGGCACTGCAAAAAGGGGAGTGTAAGGAATGCCTTTGACGATGTCCAAAGCGGGCGATACCGTTACCATCCAGAAGATTACCGGCAAGGATGAGGTGCGCCAGCATCTGGCGGAGCTGGGCTTTGTTGTCGGCGAGACGATTACCGTTGTCAACGAAATCAGCGGCAACCTCATCATTCAGGTCAAGGAGGCGCGCATTGCGCTGGATAAGACCCTGGCCATGCGCGTTATCGTTGCGTAATTTATTTGAATCCACAGCAGTTGTGCTGTTCGATTGATTGTACCCCCTAAGAGAGGAGGAACAACGTATGAAAACTCTGAAAGATGCACAGGTCGGCGAGACCGTCACCGTTGCCAAGCTGCACGGCGAGGGCCCTGTCAAGCGCCGCATCATGGACATGGGCCTGACCAAGGGCACCAGCGTCTACGTCCGCAAGGTGGCCCCCTTGGGCGACCCGATGGAGCTGACCGTTCGCAACTATGAGCTCAGCGTCCGCAAGGCTGACGCCGAGATGATCGAGGTTGAGTGATTGCATTTAAGAAAGGGGTATAACCAATGGCAATCAAAATTGCACTGGCAGGCAACCCGAACTGCGGTAAAACTACCCTGTTCAACAGCCTGACCGGCTCTAACCAGTATGTCGGCAACTGGCCCGGCGTCACCGTTGAGAAGAAGGAAGGCAAACTCAAGGGTCATGACGATGTTGTGATTCAGGACCTGCCCGGTATCTACTCTCTGTCCCCCTACACGCTGGAAGAAGTTGTCGCCCGCGGCTACCTCGTCAATGAGAAGCCTGATGCCATCCTCAACATCATTGATGGCACCAACATCGAGCGTAACCTCTACCTGACCACCCAGCTGATTGAGCTGGGCATCCCCGTGGTCATGGCCGTCAACATGATCGACCTCGTCCGCAAGAACGGCGACAAGATCGACCTGAAGAAGCTGTCCAACGAGCTGGGCTGCGAGGCCGTCGAAATCTCCGCCCTGAAGAATGAGGGCAGCGACAAGGCCGCTGAGCTGGCCGTTGCCGCCGCCAAGAAGGGCAAGGCAGGCGAGCTGCCCCATGTCTTTACCGGCAGCGTTGAGCACGCCATCGCCCACATCGAGGAGTCCATCCAGGGCAAGGTCGATGACCGCTTCCTGCGCTGGTACGCCGTCAAGCTGTTTGAGCGTGATGACAAGGTGCATGCCGAGCTGAACCTCTCCAAGGAAATCCTCGACCACATCGACGCTCATATCGCCGACTGCGAGAAGGAAATGGACGATGACGCCGAGAGCATCATCACCAACCAGCGCTACGCTTACATCAACGGCGTTGTTGACAAGGCCGTCAAGAAGAAGCCCCGCACCGAGAACCTGACCGTCTCCGATAAGATCGACCAGCTCGTCACCAACCGTATTCTGGCCCTGCCGATCTTCGCAGCCATCATGTGGCTGATGTACGCCATCGCCATGGGTACCTCCGTCGCGGACGGCGGCATTGGCATTGGCACCTTTGCCACCGGCTGGACGAATGACGTTCTCTTTGGTGAGATTGTCCCTAACGCGCTGGGCGGCTTCCTGGAGGGTCTGGGCATTGCTGACTGGCTGTACGGCCTGATTATGGACGGCATTGTCGCCGGTGTCGGCGCGGTTCTGGGCTTCGTTCCCCAGATGCTCGTTCTGTTCTTCCTGCTCTCCATTCTGGAGGATGTCGGCTATATGGCCCGCGTTGCCTTCATTATGGACCGTATCTTCCGCAAGTTCGGCCTTTCCGGCAAGAGCTTCATCCCCATGCTGGTTGGTACCGGCTGCGGCGTACCGGGTGTTATGGCTTCCCGTACCATCGAGAATGAGCGCGACCGCCGTATGACCATTATGACCACCTGCTTCATCCCCTGCGGCGCTAAGATGCCCATCATCGGCCTGTTCGCCGGCGCTCTGTTCGGCGGCAGCAGCTGGGTGGCAACCTCCGCTTACTTCATCGGCTTTGCCGCTATCATCATCTCCGGCATCATCCTGAAGAAAACGAAGCTGTTCGCCGGTGACCCGGCTCCCTTCGTTATGGAGCTGCCCGCTTACCACGTGCCCGCTTGGCAACGTCCTGCGCGCCACTTGGGAGCGCGGCTGGTCCTTCATCAAGCGCGCCGGCACGGTCATTCTGGCTTCTACTATCATCCTGTGGTTCCTGCAGGGCTTCGGCTTTGAGAACGGTGCGTTCGGCATGGTCGAGGATCAGGACAACTCTCTGCTGGCTGCTATCGCTTCCCTGCATCGCATGGATCTTCATCCCGCAGGGCTTTGGCAACTGGCGCGCAACCGTTGCTTCCATCTCCGGCCTGATTGCCAAGGAGAACGTTGTCGGCACCTTCGGCGTCCTGTACCACTTCGGCGGCGAGCTTTCCGAGAACGGCGACGAAATCTGGGGCGAGGTTGCCAACGACTTCACCTACATCTCCGCTTACAGCTTTATGATTTTCAACCTGCTGTGCGCTCCCTGCTTCGCTGCTATGGGTGCCATCAAGCGTGAGATGAATAACGGCAAGTGGACGGCCATCGCCATCGGCTATATGTGCCTGCTGGCCTACTGCGCTTCTCTGGTGGTTTACCAGATTGGCGGCCTGATTGCCGGTGAGGTTGGCTTCAACTTCTTCACCATCGTGGCTGTTGCCATCATCGCCTTCACGATTTACCTCCTGTTCCGCCCCAACAAGTACGAGAACGTCAACGAGGTTCAGTTCGACGCCAAGAAGGCTGTTTCCGCAAAAATAATCTGCTTTATCGCAAGCCGCACTCTACAGAAAGGAGCGAGTTTTTATGATGGCTTTTCTGGCAGCAAATTTCAATCTGCCTACAATCATTGTTGCAAGTATCGTGTTCGGCGGCACCGGCTGGCTGATGTACCACGAGCACAAGACCGGCGGCCTCGGCTGCTGCGATGGCTCCTGCGGGGGCGGCTGCGGTAGCTGCGGCAGTCATGGCGGCTGCACAGGCAACTGTAAGACCTGCAGCGGCTGTCATCATTAACAACCACAGTGCCTGAAAGGGTGCGGGCTTTTGCGGCCCGCACCCTTTTTGTATGGCAACACCGCATAATTCTAAGTGCCGATGCAGCGGTGCTTAAGCCGTAAGGCGCGAATTGTGCGGCGTTGCCTTTATGGTATAAAGGAGAGATGTGCCATTGAATATGACCGATTCCCATCTGCGCTATTTGCTGGCAATTCACCGCCTGGCGCAGCAGAATACTGAAGTTTCCCCGCTGGCACTGGCGCAGGTCATGGGCGTGACCAAGCCCAGCGTGACCAGCATCCTGACCAGCCTGATGAAGCAGGGGGTCATTGTGCGGCAGCGGTACGGCAAAATTTATATCACCGACCGGGGTGTACTCTATGCACGGTTCTATGCGGAGCGCGTTGCCGACATTCTGCAGCATTTGCCCCTTAAAAGGAAGCGGCCTTCACCCAGGAGGAGCGCTACAACGCCGCTGTGGCCATGGCCGTGGCTCTGCCCGCACGCGAGGTTGACGAAAATGCGCGGCGCTGTATGACGCAGACGCCGCCCGCGCATAAAATCCCGCTATTGCACACGCTGTCAATTTGTGGTAAAGTTATTTTTATATAGAGGTAAAAAAGAGGGGGGACTATCCATGCAGCTGAATCCGCATTACGCAGAGCTGAACGAGAGCTATCTGTTCCGGTACCATCGCCCACAAGGTGGCCGACTACCAGAAGGCCATCCCGAAGCCGACATCATCCGTCTGGGCATCGGCGATGTCACCCTGCCGCTGGCAGCCTCTGTGACCGAGGCTATGCATAAGGCGGTGGAGGAGCAGGGGGGGGCACCTTCCACGGCTACATTCCCAGCGAGCAGGGGCTATGAGTTCCTGCGCGAGGCCATCCGCAAAGTATTACGCAGGCCACGGCGTCGAGGCTGGATATGTCGGAAATTTTCATTTCCGACGGTGCCAAGAGATTTGGGCAATCTGCTGGATCTGTTCAGCCAGGATAACACGATTCTCGTTCCCGACCCGGTCTACCCGGTTTACGTGGATGATAACGTGATGGCAGGCCGCAAAAAATCCTGTATCTGCCCGCCACCGCAGAGAATGGCTTCCTGCCCATGCCGGAGGAGGCCCCCCACGCGGACATCGTCTACATCTGTAGCCCCAACAACCCGACCGGCAACCTTACTGTGGAGCAGCTGAAGGCGTGGGTGGACTGGGCCAAAAGCCAATGCTGATGCCGTCATCCTGTTTGACGCCAGCCTATGAG
>VOFK01000141.1_pt1 | contig 35802 bp, 49 predicted proteins | sample 5384121 | NCBI WGS metagenome assembly VOFK01 (sample SAMN12384730, study PRJNA508395) | human gut metagenome | isolation source: healthy gut J | host: Homo sapiens | reverse complement strand
TTAGTTTTTAATGTATCACCAATTAGTACGAATCCGCTTCTTTGTCCAAGACTTACGAATTTAGAAGTTGTAGTTACGGATTCAAGAATTAATAGTAGTGCCTGGAAGCTTTATGCTACCATAGATCACGAATTAGAATCTGATAATGGTTATGTACTAGATGATGGGTTAGTTTTTTTTGTTGATGATTTAAATAATGTGATAGCTTTGTCTGATGTTGAAACTTTAGTATATACAGGTGATGAGAATGGAGGATTGACAAGGGTTACCACTGTTTCGTGGGATGATGATAAAGGTATACTTTTTACAGGTGAAGAAGCCTTTAGAAAATGGGGTATCATATACTGCTAAAATCATATGGAGAGTTGAGGAATGATGAGGTATAATTTTACTGTAAAGTTGTTAATTTAAATTTTATACTGAAAAAATATGTGTTATACTTTTTTGTAAGATAATATTTTGGAGGGATGTTAGAATGGAAATATTTAAAATGGATACACCTAATGGTACTTTTAACAATGCTATTAGGATGACAAAACCTATTGATGATGGTCTTATTTTACAAGCGGCACAACTTGCTTTCGAGTATAACATTGATTTTGATTTAGATACTTTGAGAGATGAAATATATAAAACAAAATATGATTTTTTCTAATTTAGAAAAATCACAGTTAGAGCTTGAACAAGTTTTACAATCTCGTTTTGGCAGTAATATTAAAATGGAAAATCAACATCAAGAGTATAAATGGGTCAAAATTAATACAAATAAAATAGGAAGTATACATGATAGATTTTATATAGCGCCTAATCCTAAAAATATGCATAAAAGAGCATTAGGATTAGTAGAGGAGTTTACTTCACAAAATCTTCCTGTTATGTTTAAATATCAATTAACTACTTCTGAAAATCATTGTGACCGAATTATTATATATAGTGATAAAGAACATAATAAGCAAGTAGAGGATGCAATAAAATCTGTTTATGATAAAAATCATGAACTATTTACTGGATGTGAACGATCAATGGCATGGATATATGATACAAGTGTTCCTGGAGTATACACAACTCCGGAAAAACCTGGGACATCATATGGTAATGCATTTGCTAATGTTGTTGTGGATGCATATAAAACTTTTTGTTATTTATACGGGGTTAGTACAATGTCTACTATATCCATTCCTGAGCAGGAAAAGGAAGAGGCTTATCAATGGATGAAGGCAATTATACCGTCACTTTTGTTTAGAAATAGTATGTTAGAGGCAAAGGATGGAGGTAGAATTAGAATAAATAGTGATAAAAATATAAAAATGGTTTATGAGTATGATACTGGTAAATTAAAACAATCATTTAGAGATGATAATGGTTATCATGAATTTTTATTTGATTCTACGGAAGATGGAAAAGAGGCTTTGTTACGCAACTTTTATTCAGTATCGTTTAAGAAGCAATTAGGTGTAAATACAAGAAACTTAACATTACAAGAAGAAGAAATAGAGAGGTATAATGCTCTTTATCCATCAGAAAAGAAATCATTAAAACATTAATTGAAAGTACTATATCAAAAAATATTTTGTTGACTAAGCAATAGCTTAGTTTTTTTTTTAAATATAGGAACATAAAATATGTTTCAGTAATGCTACATTATCATCAAATATGAAATGGCATTGGAATTGGATGTTTGGATATTAAATGTATAAAAAAACCAACTCATTTCTGAATTGGTTGTATTAAAAAAGCTCGAAAGTTTCGAGCGTATTTTTTTATGGAGCAAATCGCATACAAGTTACGAACTAAGTTCTCTTTCTAAAATAATTATATATGAATTATTATTAAATTTCAATGGTAGTATAGAAAGATTTCAATATTTATTATATAATATATACATGTAAAGTCCTAAATATATAAATGATTGGAGGAACTTAATGAGTAATGAATTAATAAATAATGACAACGAAATAAATAATATTTTTGATAATATCAAAGATTTAGTTATAAATAGTAGAAACAAAGTTTATCAGACTGTAAATACTGAAATGCTTAGCTTATATTGGAATATAGGAAAAGCAATTATGGAAATACAGCAAGGTGATGAAAAGAGCAAGTTATGGTGATGCTGTTTTAGAAAAGTTATCAGAAAAATTAACTAATGAATTTGGAAAAGGATTTTCCAAGAGAAATTTAGAAAGAATGAGAAAATTTTATATATGTTTTCCAATTGCGACAACAGTGTCGTCGCAATTAAGTTGGTCTCATTATTTGGAAATTATTAAAATTGAAGAAGAACAAAAAAGAAATTTCTATATAAAAGAAACTATTAATTCTAAATGGAGTGTTAGAGAACTTCAAAGACAAAGAGATTCGCTACTTTATGAAAGATTAATATTGTCTGCTGATAAAAATAAGATATTAGAACTATCTGAAAAAGGACAAGTTTTAAAAACTAGTATAGATTTAGTAAAAGATCCTTTTGTGTTAGAATTTTTAGATATAAAAGAAAATACTGATTATTTAGAATCAGATTTAGAAAAAAATATTATAGAACACTTAAAAGAGTTTTTGCTAGAATTAGGTAAAGGTTTTAGTTATGTTGGCAATCAAGTAAGATTAACACTAGAAGAAGACCATTTTTATCCAGATTTAGTTTTCTATAATAGACTTTTAAGATGTTTTGTTATTATTGATTTAAAAATTGGAAAAGTATCACATCAGGATATTGGACAAATGCAAATGTATGTTAATTATTATGATAGAGAAATTAAACAAGATGATGAAAATCCAACAGTTGGAATATTACTATCAACAAATAAAAATGAAACAGTTGTAAAATATACATTACCAGAAGATAATAAAACAATATTCTCTTCTGAATATAAATTACATATGCCAACTGAACAAGAATTAATTACTGCTATTGAGGAAGAAAAGAAAAATTTTGAATTAAATGAAAATATTTAATTATGACGAATTAAAACTAATTGCTAAATAGTAATTGTAAATGTGGTATGTGGAAAAAGGAGCAATTATAATTATGACTAATAAATTTATTAAAAACGCATTAGATTGCATAGTTTTTCATTCGCAACTAAAATGCAACCAAAAATATCGTACTAGTTTGTAGTAGCAACTACCTATTTTTACTATAATAGTCTCAAAGAAAGGAGAAATTCAAAATGAAAATAATAGGAGAACTTACTTTTGCAACAATAATTTTAATAGGTTTAACAATACTCATTTCTTTTATTTTTTTAATAATATTTACTATTAAGGCTTTAATAAAATATGTAAAGTCAAAAGATATTAAAAAAGAAAAATCACTTATTAAAAAATCGCTTGGAGAGGTTTTAAAACAACATAGAGAAGAATGTAAAATGACGCAAGAATTTGTTGCTGAAGCTATTGGCGTAAGTAGACAAGCCGTATCCAAATGGGAAAATGGAACTTCTGATCCTAACACATCTAATTTAATTGTATTATCAAAATTGTTTAAAATATCTCCCGAAGAATTACTAGATGAGATACAATAATTGAGTAAAGTATGAAAGGAATAAAAATATGAATAAAAATAAGAAAAAGATTAAAAAGAGATATATTTTCTTGGGAATATTTTTAGTTTTATTTATTATAGTGCGTGTATTTATGTACTTCGGAGGATTTAGTACAGGCAAAAATATTGATCCACAAGAATTTTTAAAATATTCACAAGATATTGAAAATATAAATATACCTGAAAATGTTAAAATAATAGCACTAGGAGAAGCTACACATGGAAATGTAGAATTTCAAGAACTTAAACTTGAGATATTTAAAATAATGGTTGAAAAATATGGCGTTAAAGCATTTGCTATAGAAGGCGATTATGGTGGCTGTGAAAAAGTGAATCAGTATATTCTAGGAGGAGATGGGTCAGCAGATGAAATAGCAAAAGCTATTGACTTTAAAATTTATAACAAAAGAAATTGCAGAACTAATTTCATATATGAGAAAATACAATGAAAAGGTTACAGACAGCGAAAAATTAAGATTTTATGGATTTGATATGCAAAGATATAAATATAATTTTGAATTTTTAAACAGTAATTGTAAAAAATTAGGAATTGAAACTAAAGAGCTAGAAAAACTTATGAATGGTAATGGGTGGAATAATGAATATGATAATAAAAAAAGGATTGAAGTTATTACCCAAATAAAAAAAGAACTTCAAAAAAAGGAAAACTCAGAACAAGCAATTCACTTAGCAGATATATTGCTTCAATATTTTGAATTACAAACAATAGAAAATAATGATATTAGTTTATTAAGAGATAAGTATATGGCAGAAAATGTAAAATGGATATTAAAACAAGAAGAACAACTTGGACATAATCGTATATTTATATCAGGTCATAATATGCATGTTGCAAAAATATGGTAGTATGGATTCTATGGGAAAATTACTTTTCAAAGAATTAGAAAATAAATACTATGTGATTGGTACAGATTTTTATAAAACTAAAGTTAATCTTCCAAAGCATTCATCAAATAATCGTACAATTCAAACATTCTATTCTCATGATCCATTAGCCAAAACAGCAAAATTAGCAGGACTAGATAGGTGTTGGTTAGACTTTTCGAATATTCCAAAAAATACAGAATTATATAACACAATTACAAGTTATATTTATATGGGAAATCTTGGAGAAAATTATTCTTTGATAATGCGTTTACTTCCACCGAGCTATCGAACTTTTCAACCACCTGCAACTTTATATGATAGTATGATAATTGTAGTAAATACTACACCTACAAAAATTGATCTAAAATAAGTGATTTATCAAAATTAATCATATCTATAATTATTTGTAAATTAATAATCTTATTTCCATTAAAGGGTATGGGAGTTCCCATAGTAGAATTTGTACGGGGAGTACAAATTCAGTGCTGGCTAGACAAAAATTTTACTCCTAAATTTAAAAGTATATAAAAAGAGGATTAAATTATTTTGATAATTTTTTCCTCTTTTTTAAAGACTATTTATATAAAAACATATTTATTTAAGACAACTTCTTCTGCTGTATTTTTATAGTTGTTCATTAATTTTGTCCATTCCAATGGATTTAATTCTTTGCTTTTTTCAGACAGTCTTTCATCATTCTTAATATAATTTTCCATTAGTTCTTTATAATAATTTTCACAAGAATCACTGACTAAAAGAAGATGATGAGTTAATTTATTTGTCATCAATAATGTCTCATAAAGTGCCTTCTTGTTTTGAGCAATAAAGTGTAATCTTAATATTCCATATCTTCCAAGTCTTCCATAATTTTCGTCTTTTTCTAAATATAATTCTGGTAATAAATAATCTCCTTTTCTTGTGTAAGTAACTTTCATTTTTATCATTCCTTTCATTTTTAAATAGTGTTAATTAATTCATTTTTGGCACTAATATTAAAACATCTTTAATAACATTTTTTTCAGTATATGGACAACTGACAATGCCATCTATATATAAATGTTCTTGTGATTTAGTAATAAATTCTTCTAAAAATTTATCAGAATATTCTTTGTTTTTCATCTTCATAATTGATAAAATATCATAATTCGATTCCATATTTTTTAACTCAATTTCATCAATTTCTTTATGAAATTTAATTCCAATATTATTGTCATTCATAATAATATTAAGATATTTTAAGTATTCTTTACTGCTTTTAGTTATAAATTCATCTGTGAATTTTATATCTTTAATTTCAATGTTGTAGTTTTTATCACGTTTAATTTCTATCATAGATATAAGCCTATGAATCATATCTCTTTTTAGCTTCTCTTGATAACAAATCATAAAGAAAAGTAAATCCAATATTTTTAATATTAGTAAAAAATAAAGCGTTATTTTTCTCAGTACAATCTAATTTTTTAACAAGTTCTATTGTATATTCTTTAGAATTATTATCTGGATCAAGTCTTACTTTCTTTTGATTTAGTTTATCAATTTCCTTTTTGATAACATCATTTTTATGATTGATTGTTTCGACATCTAAGTTAGAACTTAAATATAAATCTACTAATCTTTTTTCCTGTAATTTTAATTTTTCGATTGCTTTTTCTATATCTTTTACATCATCACTTTTGGTAGAATTACAAGTTATAATTTCATTATCCATAGAAAGCATAAATAGTGTTAATTCTTCTAATACTTGTTTTAATTTTTGTTTCTATTTTTTCAGTATTATAATGAAGTCCAAATCCACTACAATTATGATTTTTACATCTTAAATGGTAATAAACTTTTTGATTTCCGTTAGGATATTTAAAAGATTCTGATGATGACATTATCTCACCACAAATAGGGCATTTTACTAAACCAGAAAACAAATGAATATATTCTCCATAGTTAGAATGTTTGTTTTTTACTAAAACATTTCTAGTAGCATTCCATGTTACTTCATCAATAATTGGTTCACAATAATTTTCAACTCTTAAAATATCTTGTGGTTTTCTTTTGTACTTTCCATATTCAAAAACACCAATATAAATAGAATTAGAAAGTATTTTATAAACTCTATCAGATTTCCATTTTCCTTGTTTTAAATAGGCATTATTATCTTTCATAATAGTAGCAATACTTCTTGTAGAATTGCCTTGTTTGCATAATTCAAATATTTCTTTTACAACTTCTGCTTCAATAGGTTCTACTTCTAAATGACCAGTTTCCTTATTTCTAATATAACCATAAGGTGCTTTGCTAGGATGAATACGTTCTAATGCCATTTCTTCCATAGCACGTTTAGTTCTTGCACCAATCTCTTTTCTTTCTCTTTGACCAAATACTAAATTCATTCCAAAAATCATTTCACCATTAGCAGTAGATACATCATAAGGTTCAAGTATTAGTTCAATCTTAACATCATGTTCTTCACAATAATTAAGTAGCCAAAAACCATCATAGTTATTTCTAGTTAATCTATCTACTTTAATGGCAATTAACTTATCAATTTTCTTTGATTTGATATCTTTAAGTAATCTTTGCATTTCTGGTCTCATTAAATCTTTTCCAGAATGTCCTGCATCATTATAAACATCTACAATATCATATTCATTCTTTTCACAATATTCTTTTTATCATTCTAAGTTGTGAATCAATAGAATAACCATTATCTCTTTGGTCGTCAGTAGATACTCTTACATAAATACCACATCTCATAGTTTTCCTCCTTTCATTAAATTTCGAGAAATATTAAAATACTTCTCATATGTTTCCTCACAAATAAGCAAAATGTATAGTCTAAAATTAAAATTTTTTCAAAAATTGTGTAATTTCTTTAATATTGTACTTTTGATTATTTTGTTTAATATAAAAAGGCTTATTTGATATCTCATTAACTTTGTATTCAAGTATTGTAAGAGTAGCAGGATATGTAATTTGATATTCAGTAGGTGTTATTACTTTTAAGTTAGTGTGTATAATAGTTTTAATTTTTTTCCTAATTTAACCTTATATTTAAAGTCTTTTAAGATGTCCATTAAATCTTTATTAGGTTTTAGATTTTCAATTACTTTAAATTTAAGCATGAAAAAAAGTCCTCCTTTCTGTGATAAGAGAACTTTTAAAGTTTTATATAAAAATAAAAACTTACGAACTTTTAAGTCCGTAAGTTGATTTCAAATGGAGGGCCTAGTCGGATTTGAACCAACGCTCAGGGAGTTGCAGTCCCATGCCTTACCACTTGGCTATAGACCCATACGACATATATAATTTTAATATAGATTCTTATTATTGTCAATCATGTTCATTTAAATTTATGATAAAAAAAGCAAAATAGACCAAAATCTATTTTGCAATTGTGATACTGTAAGTTTTACAGTTATTTGGACAACATGTATATACGGTACTACCTGGACCAATTCCACTGATAAAGCTTCCTGGAGCTTTACCACTACTAGAATCTCCTGAAATTGCTACTTTAACATTAATACTATTAAAGTATGAAGATAGTTGATTGTATACACTTTGATATCCTTCTGGATTAGAAAAAATGTTATTTAAACTTCTATTAAGTGTGATTGCACTTGGTGTACAAGAAGGCTCTGGAGTAGGACTTGGGGTATTGTTATTATTGTTGCTATTTCCAGAATTATTATTTGATTGATTATTATTATTATTTTGATTGTTGTTTGATTTATTGTTATTGCTATTGTTAGTATTTGTTTTTGAATTATTAGTAGTAGGAGCTTTACCGTTAGAAAGTGTTATAGAAATAGATGTATTAACAGCAACTTTACTACCTGATGAAAGAGATTGACGAATAGCGATATCTTTTTTCTCTTTACTATTAGCGTATTGGAAAGTACAACTTATTTCTAGACTATTACATTTCTTTTGAATATTAGCTTTTGTTAAACCAACGAAGTTTGGAATAGTTGTTTCTTTTCCTGTTGAAATAGTAACAGTAATAGTATCGTTATTTTTTATAACATCATTATTTTTATGAGAGAAACGAATTATTTTTCCATTTTCAATATCATTGTTTGCTTCATATTCTATTTGATAATTTATTTTGTTCTTTTCAGCCCATTTCTTGAAGTCATCTAAATTATCAAAATCTTTCATTTTAATACTACCTTTAGAAATAGTAACCTTAATTTTACTTCTTTCTTCTAAGACATCAGATTTATTAACACTAGTAGAAATTATTTTTCCTTTTTTTGATGGTATCATCATTGCTTTGTTCAATTTCTAACTTTAGTTTATTTTTAGAAACCCAGTTTAAAATGTCTTCAAGGGACATATTTTTCAAGTCAGGAACAATTATTTTCTTGCCTTTAGAAATGGTAAGAGTTAATTTATCACTATCTACTTTAATGACTTTATTTTTTTCAATACTTTGCTTTATTACATTTCCTTTTTTCACTGTTGTACTGTAATCATCATTAAATTCATAATTTATTTTATATTTTTCTAAGTATGCTGTTGCACGTAACTTGGTCATGTTAGCAAAGTCTGGTAATTTTACTTCATTTTTAGTACTGGTTCCTCTTGAAAATGTAAATGTGATTTCATCACTTCTTGCGACTGTTCCAATTTTTACTTTGTTTAATTAGTGAGTCTTCTTTTTCTTCGCTATCTTCATATACTATTTTTACATTATTTAGATAAACTTTTTCGATTTCATCTAAAACTTCATCTATAGTTAATCCTTGCATATCCTTTAAAACAATTTCTTTATTTGGATCAGCTCCCTCACTTACTACTAGGGTAAGATCTTTGATTTTAGAAAGAGTAGTTCCAGCTTTAACATTTTGATATATAATATTTTGTTCTTCAATGATATCACTATATTCATAAGTTTGAGTAATATTAATATTGTTTGTTTTAGCCCATTTAACAGCGCTAGTTAAAGACTCATTAGAAAAATCAGGCATGCTCTTTAAATAACTTATATTAATAGGTGGAGCAGATAAAGTAGCTTTAGATGTAGTAGTCATTTTTTCTAATTGCGTATTTAGATTTAAAATATTATAGAAAGTTAAGCAAATAAGACATACATTTACAAGCAAATATCTTTCTTGTTTAGTGTTGATGATGTGAAACGTAAAGAATAAACTAAATAAAATTAAGATAATATAATTTATAAAAGAAGCTGTATTGTAATTGTTGTGATAAATAGTTATTAAAATGATATTAGTAATTAAAGTAACTAGATATAGTCCCAAGATGATATATGTTGGTATTTTTTTTATTTTTCATATACTTCCTCCTATAATAAGAATACTATAAATTTTAATGTTTAAAAAGTAATTTTAGAACGGTAAGACATTATTTGTCATAATTTTACTTAATTATTTTTTTAAGAAAGCTATTTCGACAAAATATTTAAATCTCGTTTGATACCATGATAGTGGTGATGGTAATGAATAAGAAGATAATTTTAAGTGTAGTTTTTACAATGCTTTTGGGTATAGCAACAGCTAAAGTAGTTTATAGCAAAACAATATCCAGTGATGATAAAAAAAGTAATAATACTGTTTATTTTCTCCAATTAGGAGTTTATACAAATAAAAATAGTATGCAGCTGGATACTAAGAGTATTGAAAATAAAATAGTTACACAAGAAAATGACAAATACTATGTTTATGTTGGTATCAGTAAGAGCAAAAAAAAAAATCTAGAGAAAATAAGTAAGCTCTATAAAAATGATGGGTATAGTCTTTACATAAAAGAAATGTCTGTTTTAAATAATGAATTTTTGGTTAATCTAGAACAATTTGATAAATTAATTGAATCTGCTAAAACCAATGAAGAGATAAATACTATTAATATGGTTATTTTGTCTAGTTATGAAGAAATGGTAATTAAGTCCTGAAAAAATGATGTCATCTCTTAATAATATATTAGAGGTGATAGTTTTGAAGATTGAAAATATACCATGTAGTGAAAGACCTAGAGAAAGATTAAAAAATGTAGGAGTAGAAAATTTATCTAATAATGAATTATTATCTATAATATTAAAGACTGGAACAAAGGATAAAAATGTTATGGAATTATCATATGAAATATTAAAAATGGTTGGTGATATTAAAGATTTCAAAGATTTGACATTACAACGATTAATAGAAGTTAAAGGTGTTGGTGAGGTAAAGGCGATAGAGTTAATAAGTGTAGTGGAATTTGGAAAGAGGATATTTTTTAGATGTGATAATACTATCCGAAAAAAGTTTACTAACGCTAAAGAGATTTATTTAGATAATAAATATTTATTTGTAGATAAAAAGCAAGAATACTTTTACTGCTTTTATTTTAATACGAAACAAGAACTAATAGAAAGGAAATTATTATTTATGGGAACAATAAATAGAAGTTGTGTTCATCCACGTGAAGTGTTTAAGGAAGCATATATGAGGAGTGCTTCATCAATTATATGTATACATAACCATCCATCTGGTGATACTAAACCTAGTAGGGAAGATATTCATTTTACAAAAGCACTTAAAGAAATAGGAGATACATTTGGTATTCCGGTTTTAGACCATATTATAGTTAGTGATAATAATTATTATAGCTTTTATGAGGAGAGTAATATTTTCATTAGTTAGAAGAGGGTTATATGAAAAAGAATAAAAAGAAAAGAAAAACAATCATTTTTAGTATTACAACATTTCTATTATTAGTGATGATTTATGTTTCACTGCAGTTGGAAAGAAGAGTTAATTTTTTGGAAGATGGAGTTAAGAGTATTACTAGTGTTTTAAGTTCTGCTGTAATGATACCATTTAAAGCCTTTAATAGTGAAAAAAATGTAGATCAGAGTGAGAGTTATACTATTCAAAAAAATATCAATAAATCATTAGAAAGTGAAATAGAAGAGTTAAAAGATACATTATCTTTAAATAAAACATTTACAGAATATGAGTGTATCAACGCTACTGTTTTAACAAGAAATAAAAATTATTGGTTAAATACAATTATTATAGATAAGGGATTAGATAATAATATTGGAATGGATATGGCTGTAATCACTAAAAATGGTTTGATTGGGAAAATAGTCAAAGTATATAAAAATTCTAGTGAAGTAAAATTAATAACAGCGGATGATATCAATTACAAAGTATCAGTATTACTATCAACAGAAAGTGGAGATTATTATGGAGTTTTAGGTGGTTATTCTAAAAATAGTAAGTTACTAAAAATTAAAGGGGTAGATAAAGATAGTAATATAAAAAGTAGGTGATAAGGCTACAACTAGTGGAATAGGGGGAATATTTCCTAAAGGAGTATATATAGGGAAAGTAGAAAAAATAAAGGAAGATAAATATAACTTAAGCAAAGTAGTATATATTAAAATTAATCAAGATTTTAATAATATACATTATGTAACAGTTTTAAAGGATAGAAAATGAAAAAAATACTTATTATTATAAGCAGTTTTATATTAGATATAATACTTTCAAATGTTTTACCATTCATGAAAGGAGACTTATCAATCTTTACTTCACTTTTTGTACCTATTACTATTTATTTAATATATCCATTTTATAAAAATCAGAAATTAAAATATTATATTGAAAGCTTTATAATTGGAATAATATATGATCTCATTTTTACAAATTTACTTTTCTTTGATGGGGTAATATTTTTAATAATTAGTCTAGTTAGTGTTAAAATATATAAGAATTTTATAGTAGATAAATATAAGAATATCATGTATGTATTTTTAATAATTATATTATATGAGTTTTTAGTGGCCTCTATCTTCTTAATATTTAATTTAGTACCAATTAGTTTTTATGACTTTATTTATAAAATTTCACATACTTTATTAATTAATGTAGTATATGGCTTTTTATTATATGAAATTATTGGAAGTGGCAGTAGGCAGAAGAAATTATTTAGAACCTAGGTTCTTTTTTTAATTTTTAGAAATATATTTTATTAGGTGATTTTTAATGAAAAGGGTTTATCCTGTTATTTTATCTTGTTTACTGATTGCCTTTAGTTTTTATTATACAAATAAAGTTGCTGGTATAGTGAGAGGAAAAGATCCTATTATGCAATCTATTAAAGAAGAAAAAGCTAATTATGAAAAAGAAAGCTATTAATGCAAATGTGAGTGGAGATAATATTATACCTGGTAAAAATGGTAAAAAGGTTAATATTGAAGCAAGCTTTCAGAAAATGAGTCAATATGGAAAATATAATGATAGTTTATATGTTTTTGATGAAGTAGAACCAGAAGTTTCTATTAATACTTATTTTGATAAATATGTAGAAAGTGGTAGAGAAGACTCTAAAGATGTAGCACTCGTTTTTGATATATTAAGATTTGATAATATGGATGATGTTTTGTCTTTACTGGAGTCTAATAATGTAACGGCTACTTTCTTTGTAGATGGTTTATTTATGGAAAATAATCGTAGTTTATTAGAAAATGTAAGTAAAAAAGGTTATGAGATTGAACTCCTTAGTTATAATGGGGGTTATGATAAAATATATTTTGAAAGTAGTTTACATGTTCTTAATGATATAACGAAAGATAGACCAAAATATTGTGTTGCGCACTATGATAAAAAAGAAGTACTTGATATATGTAATAGTCTTAGCTTACATACGGTAATACCTTCTATTGATACATCTAATAATTCATTTAGTGTTGTAAAAAATAAACTTAGAGGAGGATCTATTATAGGTCTTTCGAATAGTAGGGTTAATCTTAATACAATTATTAATTATATAAAACAAAAAGGATATAACTTGGTAAGACTTGATACTTTGTTACAAGAACAATTGGAAAAATAAATTTATTAATAGGTCTTTACCTATTTTTTTTTTGTTTTATTTGAAATTTATTGTATAATGGGAGTAGTTACGGTAAGGGTGATTGAAGATGTATTTAAAACAGATTAACGCTTATGGATTTAAGTCATTTGCTGATAAAATTGATATTAAGCTTGATGATAAGATAACTTGTATAGTAGGTCCAAATGGAAGTGGTAAAAGTAATGTAGTGGACGCTGTTAGATGGGTTTTAGGAGAACAGTCTGTAAAACAATTACGTGGTGATGGTACTATGAGTGATGTTATTTTTTCAGGTAGTAAGTCACGTAAAGCTTTAAATGTTGCGACAGTAGAACTAGTTTTTGATAATAGCGATCATTATCTAAATGTTCCATATACGGAAATTTCTATCAAGAGAAAAGCTTTTAGAAGTGGGGAAAATGAATATTTCTTAAATGGAGAAAGATGCAGATTAAAAGATGTTATATCATTACTGATGGATAGTGGTATCGGAAGGGAATCTTATAATATTATTTCACAAGGAGAGGTTGAAAAAATTATATCTAGTTCATCTCTTGATCGTCGTGTTATTATTGAGGATGCAGCGGGAGTTGTAAAATACAAAAAAAGAAAAGAAGAAGCCTTAAAAAAATTAGATAAGACACATACTAATTTAGATAGAGTGGAAGATATAATTAGAGAACTTCAACAACAAGTTGAACCATTAAGAGAACAAAGTAAGAAAGCTCAAGAATACTTAGAAAATAAGAAAGCCTTAGAGAATTTAGAAGTAGCATTACTTGGGTATGATATATATAACGATAATGAGGAGAAAAAGACTTTAGTTGAGAAATTAAAAAAAATAGAAGATAAATTAGTAGAAGAAAATGTTACTACTAATAATAGTGATTTAAAAGTTTTAGAACAAAACAATTTACTTTCTAAAAAAAAGAAGAAGAATTAAGAGAGAATAATAAAGCGCTATTGGATGTTGTAGCTTTATGTGAAAAGCTTAATAGTGAAAAGATGTTACTTCAAGAAAAGAGTAAAAATAGTGATAGTGATAATTCTTTACTACTTAGAAATAATCTTGAAGAAAGAGCCGAACTTACTTCTCAAATAAATGTTATGGAAGAAGAAATATCTAGAATAAATGAAAGACTTAATTTACATAGTGAAAATTTGATTGTGGCTAATAAAGACATCAATAATATAAAAGATAAGAAAAAAATGAAAAATCAAGAATATTCACGTGTTGATCAAGAGTTAATAACTATCAATCATAAAATAGATTCTTTGAAATTAGAAATGGATAGTGGGGTTGGGCTTCCTTTGGCTGTTAAAAAAATATTGACAGATGATAGTCTTTTAGGAATTTATAATACTATAGGTAATGTGTTAGAGATAGATTCATTATATATTAAGGCATTGGATGTTGCGATTAATAGCTCTAAAAACTTTATTATTACAGAAGATGAAGAAAGTAGTAAGAAGGCCATTAATTATTTAAAAGATAATCATTTAGGAAGGGCTACTTTTTTCCCCACTTTCAGTTATAAAAAAAAAGTAGATATATAGATGATGAAGTTTTAACTCTTTTAAAAGCAAGATAGTTCTTTTATAGGGGTTCTTAGTGATTTGGTAAGATATGATTGTAAGTTTAAAAATATTATTTTAAATCAGTTAGGAACAGTTGTAGTAGCAAGTGATATGGATGGGGCTATTCGTATAGGAAGAAGAATTTATCATCGTTATAAGATAGTTACTTTAGATGGTGATGTCTTAAATGTTGGAGGTTCAATGAGTGGTGGTAGCTCTAATACCAAGTATAGGAGTGCAGTTACTATAAGACAAGAGATTGATTCCTGTGAAAAAAGAAAAGATGGTTTGTTAGAAGATAAAGAAAACCTGACTAATGAAATTAGTGAACTTACAAAAAATATTTCAGAATTTGAAGAAAAATACTTTGTTTTATCTCGTGAAGAGGTAAACTTAAAAGAAGAGTTAAAAAGAAAAGATGAAGTTGTTAGAAAGTAAAAATGCAACTTTAGAAAATATTAATAGAGAAATTAGTTCACTTGAAAATGCAAGCAGTAATAAAGTTAGTGAGAGAGAACAAGAACTTATTAATTTATATTATGAAAAGACAGGTATACGTGATAATCTAAAAAATAAAGTGGCATTATTAACACGTGAAATTTCTGATTTAAAGACTTCAATAGAAGAATTTAATGCAACATATAAACTAAAGACAGCTAATATAAGGACATTAGAAAAAGAACAAAATGATTTAAAGATAAGAATTAATAGATTAGATCTTAGACTTGATAATATGCTTAATACTTTGAATGAGGAATATTCACTTACATTAGAAGCTGCTAGAGCAAAATATACTTTAGATATCGAAGTAGAACTTGCTAGAGAAAGAGTAAATTTATATAAGAGCAATATACGTAAGTTAGGAATGGTTAATTTAGCATCTATTGAAGAGTTTGAACGGGTTAATACAAGATATGAATTTTTAAGTAAGCAAAAAGATGATTTACTTAATGCTCAAGAGAATTTATTAGATATTATGAGGGAAATGGATGGCGTTATTGAAGAAGAGTTTAGTAATACTTATAAGAAGGTAAATAGTGAGTTTACTAAAGTTTTTAAAGAATTATTTTCAGGAGGTAATGCTTATCTTAAACTTACTAATGAGGATGATATGCTTACAACGGGAATAGATATAGTAGCGTCTCCTCCAGGAAAAAAACTTTCCTCTATTACACTATTATCAGGTGGAGAAAAAACTTTAACAGCGATTAGTTTATTATTCGCAATATTAAATGTTAGAGAAGTGCCATTCTGCTTATTTGATGAAGTGGAGGCAGCTTTAGATGAAGCAAATGTTGACCAGTTTGGAAAATACTTAGACAATTATAAAAATAAAACACAGTTTTTAATTATTACTCATAAGAAAAAAACTATGGAATATGCAGATACTTTATATGGTATTACAATGCAAGAGTCTGGTGTTTCTAAATTAGTAAGTGTAAAAACTTAATGAACATGTAGATACAATATAAAGGTTTAAATTGACATTTAGACCTTTTTTTGTTATAATTTGTTTACTTTTTGAGGGGGAAGGATAAATGAGTTATAGAGAAGCTTTGATGATTTTAGGAGTAAGTGAACCGTATGATATGATAGAGTTAAAAAAAGGCTTATCGAGAAAAAGCCAAAGCATTTCATCCGGATATTAATTCTTCTGATGTTAATAATAATACAAAAATGATGCAGTTGGTAAATGAAGCTTATTCTGTCATTAAGAATAGCAATCAAAGTCATATGAAAAAAGATAATGACCAAGTGCCTAAAGGAAAGAATAAATGGTCAAAATTTAGTCAACAAGAAAAAGAAATAATTAAAAGACTTTGTGCTGAGTTAGATATTTTAGTGATGGATGCAGCATTAGAGTATGAAAAATGCCAAAAAGAGAAGGATTTTTGGGAACATTTGTTGATTGGTTAAACTTTAAAGTAGAACAGTTTCATAAATTTATGGATAATTATGATCAAATAGAAGAGTTAGTAAAACAAATTGATGAATATAAAAATGTATCTTTTAGGTATATAGTTGATATTTATTTACGAGAAGTAGAAAATGGTTATGATGGTTCAATTGTTGATTTACTTAAAGAAAAAATAGAAATACAAAACCTTTGCCAGAGACTTGGAAAAAGTAAGACGGAGTTAATAAAAGAATATAGGAGAGAGTCTTTGGAAAAAGAAGACTTAACTTTTAGAGAGTGGATTAATGAGAAGTCACAATTTATTAAACTATGTGACGAAGCTTTTATGAATCCTCTTCTTACTATGAATGAATTTATACAGTTTAAAAGCTTTTTAACCAATATAGTGGAACTATAAATGATTGGTTAAAACAAAAAAAATATTATGTAAAAAGTATAAATGTTGTAGTGAAGAACTTTTTTAACTAAGATAGTTAAATATTATAGTGTTAATGGATTAGAAAATGAACTAGAGGATATTATAGCAAGTGATATTAGAGAAAAAGGTTTCATAAGAAATGCTAATCTGTAAACATAAAGTAAACTTTTTTATAAATATTACCCTATTTGTTTGACATATCCATTTTATAAAATTATAATAATATGGTGTAGTTTAATGGAGGTAAAAATTAAGGAATGTTTTATATAATAGTAGGTATTTTCGTATTATTAGTAGTATTGGTAGTAACTTCAATTGTTGTTGGAGATAATTTTATAGAAAAGGCACTAGTTAGGGAGAAACCTAATAAAAGAGAATGTGATAGTGACTTATTTTATCTTAGTGTAGAGGCCTTTAAAAAATTATAATAAGTATAAAGAATGAAACTGAGAAATGGTTAAAAAAGGTAAAGCACGAAAAAAGATTAATATTAATTCTTGTAATCTTAAGTTGGTAGCATATCAATTTAGAAATAATAGCCATAACTGGGTTATTTTACTGCATGGTTATAAGGGAAAAAAAGAGGAAATGTTACATTTAGCAGAGTGGTATTATAATAGTGGCTATAATGTCTTAGTACCAGATTTAAGAGGACATGGCGAAAGTGCCTGTAAATATATTGGTATGGGATATATGGATAGAATTGATATGTTAAATTTTATATCTTATATTACAAATAGAGATAAGGATGCTAAAATAGTTTTACATGGTCATTCTATGGGAGCTGCGGCGGCTTTGTTTACAACGGGAATGAATCCTGCAAATGTAGTTGCGTGTATTGCCGATTGTAGTTATACAAGTACCTTAGGAATCTTTAAAAGACAAATGAGATGTTTATTTGGACTTCCAAGCTTTCCAATTTTAAATATGGCTAATTTTTCATTTATGCTTAAAAAAAATAGTTATAATTTGAGAAAAGCAAATGTGGTTAAATTTGTAAAAAATAGTAAGATTCCAACTTTATTTATTAATGGATCTAAGGATAATATGATACCTTTAGAAGAAATTGATACTTTATATAATGCTTTAGAATCAGATAAAGAAAAGATAGTATTTGAAGGAGTGGGACACGCTCAATGTGAGTTGGAAGACTTTGATAAATATTCTAAGGTAGTTATAAAATTTTTAAAGAAGTATATTAAAAGTAGTAAGGAAGTCAAAAAAAAGTGATTTCCTTTTTTGCTTAGAACTGCAAAAACATTGACAAAATCACGATTTTGTGGTAAAATTTAGCGCAAATAGGGGGGATACTTGATGAGTATCAAAAATGTTTCAATAAAAGAGGAAAAACTTAGAGCTTTTCATTTAAGAAATTTAGCTTTAGGAAATATTTATGGACCGTTAACAGGAAAAGCAAGTGTAGATAAGCCTTGGCTTAAATATTCTAGTGAAGAAGAAATTGAGGAAAGTATTGTAGAAAGCGCTATTGGAATGAAGCATTCTATAGCTGAAGGAATGAGTAATAGTGCCACAAAATATGCTCACCTAAACTCGTCTAGATATATAAAATCTGATATGACATATGAAAAAAGTAAGGAAATGGGAGATATGGTTGCTAAAGCATTAGTGGCTAGTGGAGTAAAAAAAGGAGATATCGTAACAGTTTGTCTGCCTTGTGTTCCAGAGTTTGGTTATTTTTTCTATGCTATTAATAAAGTAGGAGCTATTTCTAATTGGATAGATTTTAGAACTGGTGAGGCAGAGTTAGTAGAATGTCTTAATAATGTTAATTCTAAGTTAGCAGTTACATTTGATGGTGTTTGTGAGAAAGTAAATAATTCTATAAAAAAACATAATGATACAAGTGAAAATAAAATTGAACAAGTCATTAAGGTTTCTCCGCAAGACTCTTTACCTCTTCCGATAGCTACTATTATGAATATTAATGATAAATTACATAAAAATAATAGCCCTATTAAAGAAATAGAAATTCCTTATAAAGAATTCTTAAAAAAGGGAAAAGATGTTTTAGATTTTGATCCTGTTAAGTTTGATGCTGATGATACAGCTGTTATTGTTTATACTGGAGGAACTACAGGTACTCCTAAGGGGGTTGAACTTACTAATAAGAATTTCAATGCTGTAGTACAAGGCTATAAAAATAGTAAAATAGATTTTAATAAGGGAGATTCATTCCTACACTTTTTACCACCATGGACGGCTTATGGAATGGTTATTTACTATTTACTTTATCAAATGGGGAGTAAAATGTATTTTTATTCCAAAGCTTGATCCTGCAACTTATGATAAATTAATATTAAGAGAACGACCAACTCATACTACAGGTATACCTAAAAATCTGGATATTTTACTTGGAAGTAAAAATATTAAGGATAACACAGATTTATCATTTTTTAAGACAGCTGCAGTTGGTGCTGATACGATGAATATAAATACCGAAATGAAGGTTAATACTTTTTTTTAGAAAAACATGGTAGTTGTGCCAAAGTCATTAAGGGTATGGCGCTACTGAAGGAAATGGAACTATTGCTACAACATCTAATAAAATAAATAAGATTGGAAGCGTTGGAATTCCTTTTATAGGCAATAATATAGGTAATTTTTGATATGGATAATAATCAAGAGTTAACCTATGGTCAAAAAGGAGAGATTTGTTACTGTGGTGATTCAGTAATGAAAAAATACTATAATAATGATGCTGAAACAAAGAAAGTTTTGAAGATGCATGATGATGGAAAAGTTTGGATGCATTCGGGAGATATTGGCTATATAGATAATGACGGATTCTTATATGTAGTAGGAAGAATTAAAAGAATGTTTGTAAGATCTGGATTTAAATTATTTTCATCTGAAATAGAAAACGCTATTGGAAGTCATTATGCCGTTAAAAATGTCGCAGCCGTTGGAGTAGATGATAGTATTGAGGGAAGCGTGCCAGTTGTATCAATTGTTTTAAAAGATGAATATAATAAAGATGGATTACGTAATCAGATATTAGAAGAAATTAATGATATATGTAAGTATAAATTATTTGAGTATTATATGCCTTTAAATTACAGAATAGTAGATAATATTCCTTATACTAAAAATGGTAAAGTTGATTTCATGACGTTAAAGAAGGAATCACAGGAATACCTAAAATTAAATACAGAGAAAAATAAAATTAATGTTAAATAGAAAGTGTTTTATAACACTTTTTTTCATTTATATGATATACTTTTTATAGTAGTGTGAGGTGGTTATATGATAAGTGGTATTTCATTTATAGTATGTGGATTATGCTGTAGCATATTAATTATGGTGGCATACTTTTCTAAGAAGAGATTAAATAGTTATGAAAATAAAGTTTATTCATGGCTTATAATTAGTAATTTTTTTGGATTAGTTATAGAACTTTTCTGTAATATTACGGCCAAAGTTAATATTTTACCAGGGGCTTTGAATATTCTTTTTTAACTAAATTATATTTGATGTATTTAATTTTATGGATTATTTTGTTTACAAATTATATAATCATTATTTCTGTTAAAGATTATGATAAGAAAAGAGTTAAGATTTTAAATTTTACTACTTTATTTGGATGCTTTGCTGGAATACTTGTTTTAATATGTCCAATTACATTATTTCATAAAGGTAACATTTCTTATGCCTATGGTCCTGCTGTAAACGTATCTTATGTCATCAGTAGTTTATGTATTGTTTCTTGGATTATAATGTTACTTCGTAATTATAAAAATATGAAATCTAAAAAATATATTCCTTTATTATTATTTATTGTTTTAGGAATGCTGGTTATTTTTATTCAATCAAGTAATCCGGGAATTTTAATTATGACTGCAATGGAAACATATATTGTTCTTTTTTAATGTATCATACTATTGAAAATCCTGATATGAAGTTAATTAATGAACTTAAGTTGGCAAGAGAACATGCTGATAAAGCAAACGAGGCTAAGTCAGAATTTTTATCCAGTATGTCTCATGAAATTCGTACTCCACTTAATGCTATTGTTGGTTTTTCAGAGTGTATCAAAACAGAAAAAACTTTAGATGATGCTATAAAAGATGCTGATGATATAATTATGGCAAGTAATAACTTATTAGAAATAGTTAATGGTATTTTAGATATTTCTAAGATAGAAGCAAATAAGATGGAAATAGTTAATAAAGAGTATCAGTTATTACCAGAAGCGGAAAATATTGCTAAACTAATGGAACCAAGGATTGGAGAAAAACCAGTAGAATTAAAGACACACTTTGCTAAAGATATTCCGGCTGTTATGTATGGTGATATAGGAAAGATTAAACAAGTTATAACTAATATTTTAACGAATGCAGTTAAGTATACAGAAAAGGGTGAAATAAACTTTAGTATTAACTGTATTAATAAAGATGGGGTATCTTCTTTAGTTATTTCTATAGAAGATACAGGTAGAGGAATAAAACAAGATAAGATAGATACTTTATTTACCAAATTTAATAGACTTGATGAAGATCGTAATACAACACTAGAAGGAACTGGACTTGGTCTTGCTATTACGAAATCACTAGTGGAAATGATGGGTGGAAAAATAATTGTTCAAAGTAAATATGGAGAAGGTTCTACATTTACAGTTTATTTGAATCAAAAAAATAGTTAAGATGCATGAACTTGAAACTTTGCCAACAGAAAATAAAATTAGTGATGATATTTCATTTAAGTCAACTAGAATATTAGTAGTAGATGATAATAAACTTAATCTTAAAATAATTGATAAAATAGTAAAAAGATATGGTATTGATACAGTATTAGTTGATAGTGGAGAGGCTTGTTTAAATCTTATTAACAATAATGAAAAAGTTTGATTTAATTTTGATGGATGATATGATGCCAAAAAATGAGAGGAACAGAAGTTTTTTCAAGATTAAAAACAAATTAAAGGTTTTAATACTCCTGTAGTAGCTCTTACAGCAAATGCTTTATCAGGAATGAGAGAAAGTTATTTAAAGGCAGGCTTTGATGATTATCTTGCTAAACCTATAGAAAAGAAAGAATTAATAAGAGTATTACAAGAATATCTAACTAAAAAGACTAATAGTACTGCTATTGAAATGTTAGATAGTAGTGACTCATCAAGTAAAAATAGTAGTAATGATAAAAGAATACTTATTGTAGATGACAATAAACTAAATATAAAGATAGCGGCAAACTTAATGAAAAAATATAACTTTATAATAGAAGAAGCTTTAAGTGGTGATGAGTGTTTATCAATGGTACAAAATAATAATTATGACTTAATATTTATGGATATAATGATGCCTAATATGGATGGAGTTGAAACACTAAATAGATTAAGAAAAATGCCTGGTTTTAATACTAAAGTTGTAGCCCTTACTGCAGATGCTTTAGACGGTTCTAGAGAAAAAAAAATTCTTACAAGCAGGTTTTGATGAATATATTGCGAAACCTATAGATAAGGTTTTATTAGAAGAAGTTATTTCAAAATTTATAACTAAAGAGGTAGAAAAAGAAGAACATCATATTTTTGATGATAGTTTTCCTAAGGAGTGGCTTGATATGAGTAAACCCCTTAATGAGATCAAATTAAGTCAAGAAATAGAGGCAAGTGATAATTCTAATAATCCAGATTACTTAATTCAAAATGGAATAGATTTTAACCATGGTATATCTTTATTAGGAGAGAAAAAGTATGTATGATGAAACTCTTAAAGACTTTTTAGATGGAATAGATGAGAGAATGGCTAAATTAAAAGAATATAAGAGTGATGGTAATTATGCAGATTATGCCGTAGAAGCTCATGCTTTAAAAAGTGATAGTAAGTATTTAGGATTTACTAAACTAGCAGAGGATGCTTTAAATCATGAAATGGCTGGCAAAAATAATGATAGATTATTTATAGATAAAAATTATCAAAAATTAGCAAAAGAAGTAGAAAAAATAGTAAATATTACTCGTGTTTATTTAGGAGAATAGATTGCCGTTTTCTTTTTGCTATTTTGATTGACTTTATTTATTTTTGAATTTAAAATGATAATATAGGGTGGAGAGAGTTATGGAAGATATTAAAATAGAAATTTTACCGAATTTATATTTAAAAGAAGATGGGACGTTTGATTTAGAAAAAGCATTACAAATGTCTGGAAAGATTGCTGGATTATGTTATGCAAAAACTTCTTTTCATGATATTTTAGAAGAAGATAAAGATAAAACTTTAAGACGTATTGAAAATACACTAAATAATGGACATCACAGTGTTTATGATCATATTTGGATTAGTTTTTATATAAAAAATATTCCAAAAATTTTAGCGATGGTTTTAAATAATGAAAAGCAATACACGACTAGTGAAAAATCTTTAAGGTATACACCAATTGATGATAGTTTAGATGTGAGTGTTGAAGAGAAAAAGGCATATTATAAATGGCTAGAGATTATGAAGGATAAAATAGGTACTAAATATGGAGAAGTTTTTTCAAAAACAAAAATTAAAACATTAGCGCAAGAGAATGCTAGAAGTTTTATCTCAGTTTTTATGCCAACACAAATGGTTTATTCAACAACACTTAGACAAAATAAATAATCTATGTAGTTTTATGCAAAATTATTATGTCATTAGCAACAAGGATGATCCTTTTGAAGGAATGCTTGCGACAAGTATGGGCGCTATGATTAAAGAGTTTCAAAAACTCAATGTACTTGATGATAGATTAATGGGTAATGATAAAAATAGAAACCTTAGTTTATTTGGTAGTAATTTAGGAGATAAGAAAAACTATTTTGGTGATTTATATGAAGTAACATATGATGGTACATATGCAGAACTTGCCCAGGCTCAAAGACATAGAACACTAGATTATCAAATGGAAAGAAAAAAAGATAAATCTTATTTTGTTCCACCTATAATAGAAAGTGATCCAGCTTTAGCAACAGAGTGGCTTACAGATATGATGAAAATTAGTAATCTTAATGTTACTCAATTGGAGAAATGATAACCATAAGAGAGTCTGGTAGTTATCAAAACTTTATTTTAAAGTGTAAAGAAAGATTATGTAGTAATGCTCAATTAGAAATAATGTTACAAACTAGAAAAACTCTTTTAGAGTATATGGATGCTTTAAAAGAGTCTAATCCAGTTTTATATGAAGATATTAAAAAATATTCCCATGGTGCTAGATGTAGTTTCCCTAATTATGTATGTCCAGCAGACTGTAAATTTAAAGAGGGAAAAACTTTAGTTAGAAAAATATAGAGAAGTAAAAAATAACTAATATTATTAAAATACGACAAAAAATTTAAGATTTTTTCGATATAATTTTTTAAATGTTAGTGAGGAGAATTAAATATGGGGGAAAAACAATAAAATAAAAAGTTTTTTAAGAGATATTATCAGATAATGTTATTAGTTTTTGTAATGTTATTTTCTGTTATGGCAGTAGCTGGTAATGTTTTAAGAAATGAAAAACTAATTGATAATACGAAGAAAGATTCTTCAAGTAGTACTGTTACAGATACAATGAAAGATAGTTCGATTAAAGAATTAGATATTAATTCAAGTTTAGTACGACAATTATATTCTATAGCGTATGATAACAGATATGGCTTAAAAGATTCATTTATTTATCCAGATATGGATAAAATCATTATTGGAGAGATGGAATTTTCTAATAAGATGAGATTAGTTTTAAGTAATTTAGAAAATAATAAATATACTAGTAGTGATTGTAATACTAATTTGGGTAATACTTATAGATATAATAATAAAACCTATACATGTAAAGTAAGTAGCAAGGGAAGAATTGATGCTCAGACTATTTTAGATAAATATAGAGATTTATATGGTAATACGGATAATTTTGATACATCAGTTCCTATTGTTGAAGATGGACTTTTAAATAATATCTATTTGTATGGGATAGATAAAAAAACTAATCAAGCAAGTTATTATTTATATCAAAAAAAAGAAGAAGTAGTAAATCAGTATAATTATACAAGAAAAATAACTTCTGCAATTAGTAATAAAGATAAGATTATAATAGTTGAAAATGTAGTAGCGGTTGCTAGTAATGGGGAAAATAGTGAAGAAAATATAAGGTATACATTTAATAAAAATAATGATGATACATATACATACTATAGTCGAGAAAAGATAAAGTAGAATTTATCTTTTTTTGTTTTGTTGCTTTTTTTCTAAAAATGTGTTATTATAAGACTCAACTTTTTAGGGGGGAAAGTATTATGGAATATCAATGTTTGGAGGATTTTACAGAAGAGTTAAAAGATAAAATAAGTAATATTAATGAACAAAGAAAAGCTTTTTTTAGTAGAAGTAGTGATGATTTGTATTCTGATTTAGTTGCTCAAAAGAATTATTTACTTAATGATACCATATATAGTTATCTTTATCATTTTTTACAGAATGACTTTATAGTTAGGACTAATCAATTTGGAATTACTAAAGATATGGTTATTAATCTAGATCAAAAAAAGTTTTATCAAAGCAGGAATAAAGATCATAAAAACATTCAGTTAGTTAACTGGATAGATAAATTGCCAGATAGTTTTAGTTATGAAAAGTTTTATGATATTAAGGTTTTAGGAGAATTTCAAAGCTTTCTAATTAAACTTCAAGATGCTTATAAGACACAGTTAGAAATAAATAGAAAGTATTTCAATAATAGTATTGATGATGAAGTAAAAAGTACTAGTGAATTAACAAGAGTCTTAAATATAACTAATACTTTTTTATCAGATTATAGATATTTAGGAAAAATAGATATTCTTAAAAATAAGTTTAGTATAAATAATCTTTCATATATATATAGATACGTAAATAATAAGAAAAGTATTAAAGAAGATGAGACATATGAATTTATTCATAATAATGTCGATATTTTAAAAGATAATTTTACGATGGATGAATTCATGATGTGGGCTTTATATGAGAGAAATTATTTGGATTATATAGTTTTTGGAAATAAAGAAAACAAAAAATATTTAGATGAAAAAAGTGGTTACTTTATGAGTAAATTATTAGATTGGTATAATAATTTGGATAGTGAAACAAAAAAATATAGTTTTTCCAACTTTTTAATAATTATATTTATAATCTTATTGATTCAAATAAAGATTTATCATTTGAGATGTTTACTCATAATATTCAAGATAGTATTAATAAAGGTATTTCTACTAATAAAAATTATTTTAGTGAACTTAATAAAGATATACGTGTTTTATTAAAGAAGTATTTTGATTGTGAAAGTAGTTTTAGTTTTGATTTTATTAGTTTGGATGATGTTTATGAATTGATAAGAAATATTGATTTAGATGTCAAAATAGATGAACAATTTATCTTTTGATTTATTAGGAACTGTATTAGTATCTAAAAATATAAGTATGGTACAGTCAATTGTTAATAAAGAGGTAAATAGTTCTAATAAAGTATTTAAAAAGAAGTAATAGGGATGGTGAATAGAATGAAAAAAGAAAATAGATCAATTAATAGAATGTCAAGGTGACATATTATCAGATGATGCAGTTATAATGCTTTTTATAAAATTAGAAATATGGACTTATTTGATTTGAAAAATAAGGTTAATGATTTTAAAAATAGAAATCTTACTAATGTAGTAAATAATATTGTTTGTTATGGAAATGTATATAATTTTGCTCAAGATGAAGTTTTTGCATTAAAAGACGCTAGTAGTAAGTGTGGATATATAAAGTTTACTAATACATTAAATCTTTATGCTAAAATAGCACAAGATATATCTTTTTATATTTAGAAGATCATCCTATAACTGAAAAATGGAATCTTTTAGAAAAGTTAGATAAATCTCTTCTAAAACAAGATGAATTAATAGATAAAATAATTAATAATAAAATGGGTCAAGATAGGGAAATAGAAAATGATGAGGAAATAAGAAAGTTATATCAGTATAGAAGAAGATTAGTAAGTTTAAAAGACTATGATAAAAATATTTATACTGAGTTATTTCCTGATATTGTTAAGTATATTGATATGGGTTATGATATTACAGCCATAAATACATTATGTAGTTATATTAATGCTAAAGAAAGAGTTACTACAGGACTAGATACTAATATTTCAACTTTATATTCTAAAATCTATAGATTGCTAGGAAATAATTCAAATAAAGAGTATAAAGATAGCTATATTTTATGGGATAACATTAAATATAGTTATAAACATAATGATTTGGTATTAACAAAATGCTTGAATAAATAATTAATTATTTGACATAGTTTAAAATGTATGATAATATCTAAATGTTTGAAGCTTCATGCTTTAAACCGCATTGAAAAGGGTTTTTAAACATTTAGTACCTTAAGAGCGAGTCTTAAAAATATATAAAGGAGGTATAAGTATGAATGCTGTTATTAAAGTTGGTGGAAAACAATATTATGTAACTGAAGGTAGCGAAATTTTCGTTGAAAAATTAGATGCTGTAAGTGGTGATGTTGTTAAGTTTGATCAAGTATTAATGCTTGATAACAAAGTAGGTAGTCCTTATCTTACTGATGCAACAGTTGAAGGTGAAGTTCTAAAGAATGGTAAACAAAGAAAAAATCAAAGTTTACAAGTATAAGAATAAATCAAGATCTAACCGTAAGACTCAAGGACATAGACAACCTTATACTAAGATTAAAATTACAAAAATTGCGTAATTATGATTAAAGTAGAGACAAAAAAAGAGAATGGGAAGTATGTACGCATTAAGATTCTTGGTCATGCTATGTATGATGATTATGGAAAAGATATAGTGTGTAGTGCTGCGAGTAGTATTGTTACTACTACAGTTAATGGAATACTTTCTCTAAATAAAGGTAGTCTAAGTTATATGATTAGCAAGCAAGGGATGGATATTAAAAATATCTGGGATGGATTCAACTACTCAGATTTTAATCCAGAACATGATTAATCTATTGCAAGAGTTAGAAAACAATTATAGTAATAATATACAAGTAAAGTAAGGAGGAAAATCAGGTGAAATTGTTAAAATTAAATATCCAATTATTTGCCCATCATAAAGGACAAGGATCAACTTCAAATGGTCGTGATTCAGCTGGTCGTAGATTAGGTGCAAAGGCTGCAGATGGACAATTTGTTACTGCTGGTTCTATTCTTTATCGTCAAAGAGGAACTAAAATATTTCCAGGAACTAATGTAAGACGTGGTAAAGATGATACTTTATTTACTACAGTTGACGGAATCGTTAATTTTGAACGTTTAGGAAAAAAGAATACACAGGTTTCTGTATACGAAGTAGAAGAATAGTTTTAACTATTCTTTTTTTGAATAAGAAAGAGGTGAGATAATGTTTGTAGATGAAGTTGTACTAAAAGTAATGGCTGGTGCCGGCGGAGATGGTTGTACTGCATTTAGACGTGAAAAATATATAGAAATGGGTGGACCATTTGGTGGTAACGGAGGAAGAGGATCAGATATTGTTTTTTTCAAGTTGATGAAGGACTTCATACATTATTAGATTTACGTTATCAAAAACAAATAAAAGGTACTAAGGGAGAAAATGGTAGAGGTAAAAATCAACATGGGAAAAATAGTAGTGATGTTATTGTTAAAGTACCACAAGGAACAGTAGTTACAGATTTAGATACTGGTTTAATTATTTGTGATTTAAAACATAAAGGTGAAAGTTTTGTTGTTGCTAAAGGTGGTAGAGGTGGTAGAGGAAATACTGCTTTTAAAACTCAGACTAATACAGCACCAGACTTTTCTGAAAATGGAGAACCAGGAGAAGAAAAAACACTAAAAGTTGAAGTGAAAATGCTTGCAGATGTTGGATTGGTAGGACTTCCTAGTGTAGGTAAAAGTACTATTATTTCATCTATTTCACGTTCTAAGCCTAAAATTGCAGCTTATCACTTTACTACTTTAGTGCCTAATTTAGGAGTTACTAGAACTCAAGATAACTATAGCTTTGTAGTAGCCGATTTACCTGGACTTATCGAAGGCGCATCTCAAGGAGAAGGACTTGGCGATAAGTTCTTAAGACATATCGAAAGAACAAAAGTAATAGCGCATGTTATTGATATGGGAAGTGTAGAAGGAAGAAATCCATATGATGACTATGTACTAATAAATAAAGAATTGGAAGCTTTCAATGCTAAACTTCTAAAGAAACCAATGATTATAGTAGCTAATAAAATGGATATTCCAGGAGCCAAAGAAAACTTAGAAGAATTTAAGAAAAAAGTAACAGATAAAAAAATATTTGAAGTTAGTGGCGCAACTAAAGAAGGATTACAAGATGTTGTCAATTATCTCGGTAAAATATTAAAAGAATTACCAGAAGAAGAGTTGTATGATGAAGATAGAATAGAAAGCCATGTATTATATAAATTCAAAAGAGATGATAAATATACAATTACTAAAGAAGATGATGTATGGGTAATACATGGAGCAGAAATAGAAAAATTATTTAAAATGACTAAGTTTTCATCAGAAGAAGCTGTCCTTCGATTTGCCAAAAAGTTAGCACGTATGGGAATAGATGCTAAGTTAGATGAATTAGGAGCAAAAGAAGGAGATCAAGTTAGAATCTTAGATTTTTACTTTGATTATAGAAAATAAATTTATTATGTTTTACGAGGTAGTATATCTACCTTGTTTTTCCTTTTTATTTTAGAAGAATATGTGATATCGTTATATGTAGAGATTGGAGAAAAAAGTGGAAAATACTATAACAGATTATGATTTAGATGATTATTTCAGGGAATTAAGCACTAAATATAAAAAGCAGAGAAGTACAAATTAGTAGATATTTAAAAAATAAAAAATTAGATGGTAAATTAAGTGATATCAGTATGTATTTAAAAAAAGAAGCAATTGGGGATGCTTTTGTTGTTATTACCCTAATTTTACTTTTCAAGATAATAATGAGTCTTATGAAAGACTGGTTAGTGACTTTTATGCTTATTTAAAAATGAGAGATGAAATAAAAAATAATATGGCAAAAGTAGTGAGTATTTTAGATGAAATGGTTAAATGGAGTAAACAAAAAAATCTAGAATATAAACAAGAAAAAGAACAAGTATTAAAGTCCATGACTAATAAATATAATACGTATCTTACTAATAGTGAAATAGAATATGTTTTTAATTACTGTAGCGATATGGCATTACAAAACACCTTAGAGATAAATACTGTTATATATGTAGTAGAATTAAAACAAATTTATGAGGCTTATAAAGTATATTTACATGGATTAATATATAATGATGAAATAAGTATGATAAATAAAAATAATAATATAGAAATAGAAATATTAGATGATTATAAACCTATTAAAATTTAATATTATTAGGGGTGGTAGAGATGAAGAAAGTTTTTAGACTAATAGTTTTTCTAATTTTATTAGTAGTTATAGGACTTAGTATTTATTTATTATATAAGTCACCAAATATTGGACTTTTAGGAAAAAAAGTAGAAATACCAGATAAAGATTATAATTACGTTTTAGGAAATGAAGACAATAAAAGTTATAGTGTTAAAGAATATCAGAGAATGGATATTAGTAAAATAAATATTTGGGACTTAAAAAAACAAAATAGTGATACTGTTGCTTGGATACAAGTTGATGCGACAAATATAAATTATCCTGTTGTAGAAAGAAATGATAACAATTACTATCAAAATCATGATTTTTTACATAAAAAGATAAACACGGGGGCTATATTTGGAGATAGCAGAAACAACTGGGAAAATCTAAATAATAATACTATAATCTATGGACATCATGTTAAAAATAATACTATGTTTGGTAGTATTGATAAAATGTTTACTAAAGATTGGCAAGAAAAAAGTAGTCATTTGATTTTAACAAAGACTACTAATAAGATATATGTTTGGGAGATATTTTCAATTTATGAAGTAAAAACAGAAACATATTATTTACAAAATACTTTTCAAACAGATGATAGTTATTTAGAATTTTTAAATTCTTTAAGAAAAAGAAGTGCTTATGATTTTAAGATAAATTTAGATAGTGGAAGTAAAATACTTACTCTTTCTACTTGTAATGATTTAGATGATGGAAGACTGGTAGTGCATGCTAAATTAAAATAAAACTTCCTTTTCTTTTTTTGTTGAAATAATATTAAGATGATCTAAAAACTTTATAGTCATTTAAAGTATTGCCTTTAAAGACATAGGTAAAATATGTTTTTTTTAGGACCTTTTAAAACGTTTTTCTGATGCTTCATTTAGAAATATTTTTCACAATATTATTATCTTTATCAGTCATAACAATGTCTACTTTTTGACAGTAAAAATAAGTATTTATTCTTCTTTTCTTTGGAAAACATAATCCATAGTCGATATCAGTTAATTTAAAGCGAAAACTTATAATTTTTTCTTTTAAGGTTGTCTTGATTTCGATAGAATTTTTTTTTGCTTTTTTTTAGTTTTAAATACATTTATATCACCATGAAAATAATAACATAAATTTAGTAAAATAACTAGATTATATCTATTATTCATGATAGAATAAATAGGAAAAGAAGGAGGATTTTTATGAGTGGACATTCAAAATGGGCAACAATTCATCGTAAGAAAGGTGAACTTGATGCAGCTCGTGGTAAAGTATTTCAAAAATTAGCTAAAGAAATTTATGTAGCAGCAAAACAAGGAACTCCTGATCCTTCAAGTAATGCAGCTTTAAGAATGGTTATTGAAAAAGCACGTGGCGCTAATATGCCTAAAGATAATATAGAAAAAGCTATCCAAAAGGCGAAAGGTGCAGCAGAAGGTGAGAACTATGAAGCTATTCGTTATGAAGGATATGGACCAAGTGGTGTTGCAATTATAGTTGATTGTTTAACCGACAACAGAAATAGAACAGCAGGTGATGTTAGAAGTAGATTTACTAAACGTGGCGGTAATTTAGGAACAACTGGTAGTGTTAGTTATATGTTTTCACGTCGTGGTATAATTACAATTCCTAGTGACTATGAAGAAGATGGAGTAATGATGGCAGCATTAGATGCTGGAGCATTAGATTTCGTTACTGATGAAGATGTTTATGTTATTACAACATTACCAGAAGACTTTATTAAAGTAAAAGAAGCTTTAGAAGAGACAGGGGTAAAGGAATTCCTTACTAGTGAAGTAACTTTTGTTCCAAATAATACAGTAGAACTTACAGATGAAGAACAAATAGAAAAAGTACATAGCTTAATTGAACAATTAGAAGAATTAGATGATGTACAAGATGTTTATTGTAATTTAAAAGAGAATTAATAAATGAAAAAAGTATTACCTTTATTAATTGTTATTGGTTTATTTTTAATAGGTTATTTTTCTACTAGTATAATTATAAATAAGAATCGAAAAGAATATAAGAAGAATAATAGTTCTATAGAACCTATTATTATAACTACATATTCTAAGGTAAATGGAAATAAAATAGCAGTTGTAAAGATTACAGATGAGAAAGAAATAGAAAAGTTTTTAAGTATGACTAAGGATATTGTTATACTTGATGGCCCTATGGCAGTTAGTCTTTTTGTCATTACAGAAGTGAAAGTTTCATATAAAAATTTAAGAATTTATACGCAAAAAGATTATGAATACTGTTATTATCGGGCAGAAAATAGTAATGAAAGTCCTTTAGCAATGATGAGTAGTGATTTAGTAAACTTTATCAAAAAATATACTAATGACATTGGTTAGAATATAAACATTTGTTTGAAAAAAGCTTGATGTATAGCTTTTTTTTAGTTATAATTAGGAAGAGAGTGATGTTATGTATGATTATATGAATGGTTTAATAACAGATGTTAGACCAGATGGAATAGTTTTAGAGGTTAATAATATTGGATATTTTATAAATGTATCCAATCCATATACTTTTGAAATTAATAAAATGAGTAGAGTATACTTATATCAACAAGTAAAAGAAGATGAGCTTAATTTATTTGGCTTTAAAAAGAAAGAAGAAAAAGAACTTTTTCTTAAATTAATTAATGTTAAGGGACTTGGATGTAAGATGGCTTTACCAATTTTAGCTACAGGATCTATAAATGGAATAATGGAAGCAATAGAAAGAGAAAATATTGCTTATTTGAAAAAGTTTCCAAAGATTGGTGATAAATTAGCTAGACAGATGATACTTGATTTGAAGGGTAAAATTGGGAGTGTACATACTTTATTTGATGATAATAGTATTAATTATACTAGTAATGAGTTACACGATGTTTTGATTGGATTAGGATATAAAGATAAAGAAATAAAAAATGTAGTATCTAAGGTTGATAAGAGTTTAACTATTGAGAATCAGGTAAAAGAGGCTTTAAAACTGTTATTAAAATAGGAGGATTTAAATGGATGATGAGAGAGTAATTACTACGAGAGAGTTATATGATGATGGGGAATTAGATAATACTATTAGACCTGAGTCGATTGTTGAATATATTGGACAAAGTGATGTAAAGGATAATATTAAAGTATTTATAGAAGCAGCTAAAATGAGAAATGAAGTTCTTGATCATGTTTTATTATATGGTCCTCCAGGTCTTGGTAAAACTACTCTTTGCTTATATTATTGCTCATGAACTTGGGAGTAATTTAAAGACGGCTAGTGGACCTAGTATTGAAAAATCTGGAGATTTAGCAGCAATCCTATCTTCATTAGAAAAGGGAGACGTATTATTTATAGATGAAATTCATCGTATGCCTAGATTTATAGAAGAAATCTTATACCCAGCAATGGAAGACTTCACTTTAGATATTATTGTAGGAACTGAGGGAAATACTAGAAATATAAAAAATAGATTTACCACCCTTTACTTTAGTTGGGGCAACAACGAGAGCAGGAGATTTATCAGCGCCTCTTAGAGATAGATTTGGAATTATTTCAAAGTTACAATATTATACCGTAGAAGAATTAACACAAATAATAAAAAGAACAGCTAAAGTATTAGGTGTTGGAATAGAAGATGATGCAGCTGTAGAGTTGGCATCACGTAGTAGAGGAACTCCGCGTATCGCTAATAGATTATTTAAAAGAGTTAGAGATTTTGCTTTAGTTAAAGGAGACGGCAATATCGATAAAGATATAATTAATATAGCATTGGATAGATTAAAAGTAGATAATATGGGATTAGATGAAACAGACCATGAGCTTTTATTAGCTATTATAAAGAAATTTAATGGAGGACCTGTTGGAGTTGAGGCAGTAGCGTCAGCTATAGGTGAAGAAGTAACTACAATAGAAGATGTATATGAACCATATTTATTACAAACAGGCCTATTAAAAAGAACCTCAAGAGGACGTGTTGCGACTCCTAAGGCTTATGAGGTTCTACATTTAAATTATGAAGATTTTAGAAAAAAATAGAGGTGTATTATGAAGTTAGAAGATTTTGATTATTATTTACCTGAAGAGTTAATTGCACAAACTCCTCTTAATAAACGTGATGAGTCAAGACTAATGGTACTTGATAAGAAGACAGGAAATATTGAAGATAAGAAATTTTATGATGTGATAGATTACTTAGAAGAAGGAGATGCTTTAGTACTTAATGATACTAAGGTTTTACCGGCAAGACTTATTGGAGTAAAAGAAGAAACTCAAGCAGTGATTGAAGTATTACTTTTAAAGCAAATTGAAGATAATGTTTGGGAGTGTTTAACTAAACCGGCAAGAAGAATTAAAGAGGGTACTATTGTAACCTTTGGTGAAGGTAAGTTAAAGATGGAGTGTGTTAAAGTCTTAGATGAAGGATTAAGACATTTCAAGATGCTATATGAAGGTATTTTTTATGAAATATTAGATGAGCTTGGAACAATGCCACTTCCACCATATATCCATGAACAATTGGAAGATCAATCAATGTATCAAACAGTATACGCAAAAGAAGTAGGAAGTGCAGCTGCTCAACAGCGGGACTTCACTTTACAAAAAAGAGTTATTACAAAAAAAATAGAAGAGAAAAAAGATAAATATATGTTATGTTACTTTACATGTGGGACTTGGAACATTTAGACCTGTGAGTGTTTCAAATATAGAAGAACATGAGATGCATAGTGAATTTTATTCTATGAGTGATACAGTGGCATCTATTTTAAATGAGACTAAGGCTAGAGGAAAAAAAAAGATTGTCGCTGTTGGGACAACCTCAACTAGAACACTAGAAACTATAGCTACTAATAATGATGGCAAATTTGTAGGATGTAGTGGTTGGACTAAAATATTTATTTATCCAGGATATAAATTTAAGGCTGTTGATAGTTTAATAACCAATTTCCATTTACCTAAGTCTACACTTGTAATGCTAGTATCAGCACTGGCAGGAAGAGAAAATATTTTAAATGCCTATAACGAGGCTGTTAAAAGAAAATACCGTTTCTTCTCATTTGGAGACGCTATGATTATAAAATAAAAAAGTAAGTATCTAGTAAAACTTGGATACTTGCTTTTTATTATGTTAGAGAAAGTTAGATAGTTGTTGCTATTATTTATAAATTATGATATAATCTAGGCGTTTAGGGAGGACACTATGATAAATTATGATGTAGTAGATACTAGAATTCATCATGTGTATAACGGATTAAA
>VOFK01003603.1_pt1 | contig 35804 bp, 46 predicted proteins | sample 5384121 | NCBI WGS metagenome assembly VOFK01 (sample SAMN12384730, study PRJNA508395) | human gut metagenome | isolation source: healthy gut J | host: Homo sapiens | reverse complement strand
ATTATAGACCGCGCCGATGTAAAAAGCATTCACGACACAGAGATTGATACATTGAAAGTTATTTCCTCCCACATCAATCTGGTAGGTGCCGAAATAGAAATGCTCAATCTTAAGAAACCGGGAAAAGATACTGAAGGAGGTACTCGCCCCGCTACGGGAAGAGTTTGACTATATCTTGATAGACTGCTCACCGTCGTTAGGGTTGATTACAATCAACGCGCTCACGGCAGCCGACTCGGTTATCATTCCCGTACAGGCCGAATACTTTGCACTGGAAGGCATCAGCAAATTGCTGAACACCATCAAAATCATCAAGTCCAAGCTGAACCCCGCACTCGAAATCGAGGGCTTCCTGCTGACCATGTATGACTCGCGGCTGCGCCAGGCCAACCAGATATACGACGAGGTGAAACGCCACTTCCAGGAACTGGTGTTCAGCACCGTCATCCAGCGCAATGTAAAGCTGAGCGAAGCACCCAGCTACGGGCTTCCCACAATCCTGTACGATGCGGACTCCACCGGAGCCAAAAACCACATCGCACTGGCAAAAGAGTTAATCAGCCACAACGAGGACTAACCGCCCGCATGGCAAACATGTAAACAACAGTAACCGTAAAACAGTAAAAGAAATAGATGGTACAGAAAAGAAATGCACTTGGACGTGGGCTGGACGCCCTGCTCTCCATGGATGAGGTGCAGACCGAAGGCTCTTCCTCTATCAATGAAATAGAATTGTCGAAGATTGCCGTCAATCCTAACCAGCCCCGTCGCGAGTTCGACCCAACAGCGTTGCAGGAGCTTGCCGAGTCTATTGCAGAGATTGGTATCATCCAGCCTATCACCCTGCGTAAGCTATCCGACGATGAGTACCAGATTATTGCCGGTGAACGCCGCTTCCGCGCCTCGCAAATAGCAGGGCTGACGAGCATCCCCGCCTACATCCGTACGGCTGACGATGAGAATGTCATGGAAATGGCACTCATCGAAAACATACAGCGCGAGGACCTGAACTCCGTAGAAATAGCGCTTGCCTATCAGCACCTGCTGGAACAATACGGCCTCACGCAGGAACGCCTCAGCGAACGCGTAGGAAAGAAACGCACCACCATCGCCAATTACCTGCGTCTGCTGAAACTGCCGGCTCCCATCCAAATGGGCCTGCAGAACAAACAGATAGACATGGGACACGCCCGCGCACTGGTAACGCTGGGAGACCCCAAACTGCAAGTGAAGATTTTTGAAGAGATACTCGAACAAGGTTATTCCGTACGCAAAGTAGAGGAAATAGTAAAGTCCCTGAATGAAGGCGAAACCATAAAAAGCGGCGGCCGAAAATCGCGCCCAAACGCGCCAAACTGCCCGAAGAGTTCAATATGCTGAAGCAGCAGCTTTCCAGTTTCTTCCAGCACCAAAGTACAGTTGACCTGCTCCGAAAAAGGCAAAGGAAAAATCAGTATCCCGTTCAGTAACGAAGAAGAACTGGAACGTATCATCGGCATCCTTGATACGCTGAAAAAATAAATGACGAAAAGAAGAGAAAATATACCAAATCAGTATCGCCCTGCTGCTCTGCTTCATACAGACGGCAGGGATTGCTATGTATGGTCAGAGCCGCCCGCGCGCCGCTTCCAAAAGGATACACAGACAGCAGGCAGACTCCCTCCATACCCTGCGGAAGGCTGTGCAGATGCAAGCCGACAGTCTGACTCCGGCAACGGACAAACCAATGCCGCATCAGGCTGTTACGCCCGCCGACAGCATTACCACCGCCGACAGCATTGCAGCCGAAAATAAGAAAAAAATTGCTGGAAATGACCTCTTCCCCCCACCCTGCAGGAACAGGAAGTGCCGACCGACAGTCTGCATAAAGAGATAAACAGGAAGATGTGGATTCCCAACCCTACAAAAGCCACCTGGCTGGCGCTCGTAATTCCCGGCGGCGGACAAATCTACAACCGGAAATACTGGAAATTGCCCATATTCTACGGCGGCTTTGCCGGATGTGCCTATGCCTCTGACGTGGAACAGCAAAATGTACAAGGACTACTCCACCGCATATAAAGACGCGATGAACGGCAATATGCAGTCCAGCAGCATCACCGACCTGCTGCCGCCCCCGGATACAAGATTTCCGAAACCCAGTTGAAAGAGCTGTTGCGCAAGCGCAAGACACCTATCGCAGATACCGCGATTTAAGTATCTTCGCCTTCATCGGAGTATACCTGCTGTCCGTCATCGATGCCTATGTGGATGCCGAACTGTCCAATTTCGACATCACCCCCGACCTCAGCATGAAAGTGGAGCCAGCTGTCATCGACAACCAAACAAGCAATTCTTCCAACCGCTCCGTGGGGTTGCAGTGCAGCTTCCGATTTTAAAAACAAATAAAACAGATTTATCCATGACAAATAAACCTACATATATGAAAAGTAATCGCGGGTTCCTCACTTCTGTTCAGCATATTGCTCGCAGTTCCACAGGCACATGCCCAGGAAAGCGTAGACGTAATCATTCACGACAACGGGACGGAACGGCGGGAAGTCATCGACTTGCCCAAAAGCATGACCTACCCCGTAGACAGTCAGCCTGCTCAGCGACTGGAAAGCCAAGAACTACATAGATTTAGGAAAGGATTGCAGCACCTCTACCGTCAATCCCCAATTCAGCGACTCCGTATACATCGACCGGCTCTCGCGCATGCCGACCATTATGGAGATGCCCTATAACGAGATTGTACGCAAATTCATCGACATGTATACCGGACGCCTCCGCAACCAGGTGGCTTTCATGCTGAGTGCCTGCAACTTCTACATGCCCATTTTCGAAGAGGCGCTCGACACTTACGGCTGCCGCTGGAGCTGAAATATCTGCCGATTATCGAGTCTGCGCTTAATCCCTCGGCCGTATCCCGTGCCGGAGCCTCCGGCCTGTGGCAGTTCATGCTGAACACCGGCAAGATATACGGCCTGGAAAGCAACAGCCTTGTGGACGAACGCCGCGACCCGATTAAGGCTACCTGGGCCGCCGCACGCTACCTGAAAGATATGTATGCCATCTACCAGGACTGAACCTGGTGATTGCCGCCTACAACTGCGGCCCGGGAACAATCAACAAAGCCATTCGACGTGCAGGCGGCAAAACGGATTATTGGGAAATATACAACTATCTGCCCAAAGAAACACGCGGATACGTACCCGCTTTTATAGCCGCCAACTACGTAATGACGTACTACTGCAAGCACAATATCTGCCCGATGGAAACCAATATTCCGGACGCGACAGACACCATACAAGTGAACCGTAACCTGCATTTTGAGCAAATAGCCGATGTCTGCGGCATCAACATGGATGAAATCAAAAGCCTGAACCCCCAGTACAAAAGAAATATCGTTCCGGGAGACAGCAAGCCTCAGACACTCCGTCTGCCTATAAACTACATCAGCACTTTCATCGACAGCCAAGACACGATTTACGCCCACCGCAGTGCGGAACTGTTTAAAAACCGCAGAACTGTTTCCGTGGCCAATACCCGCAGCACAGCGCGTAGCAGCAAAGGGAAAAGTTCCCCCACAAGGAGAAGTAATCTATCACAAAATACGCAGCGGAGAAACCCTGTCGACCATCGCCCGCAAATATGGCGTCACCGTCAACCAGATAAAGAGCTGGAACGGATTGAGCAGCACCAGAATTAATGCAGGAAAGCGACTGAAGATTTACAAATAAAGACATAAATACTTGCCCGGTGTTGAAAATTGCTTATTTTTGCAAAAAGTGAAGAAGAAAGAGAGAACAGTATATGGAAGAGAGCGTAAGCCAGAAGGAGAAAGAGAGAGCCGAAGAAGCAATGATTGAACAGGCATTCCAGGAACTGTTGAACGATTACTTGGCAACCAAACACCGCAAGCGTGTCGAAATAATAACCAAGGCATTCAATTTTGCCAATCAGGCACATAAGGGAATCAAACGCCGTTCGGGTGAACCTTTTACATCATGCACCCTATCGCCGTCGCAAAGATTGTCTGCAACGAAATAGGTCTCGGATCCACCTCTATCTGTTCAGCCCTTTTGCACGACGTGGTGGAAGATACCGACTACACCGTCGAGGACATTGAAAATATCTTCGGCCCCAAAATAGCACAGATTGTGGACGGGCTGACCAAAATATCAGGCGGCATCTTCGGCGACCGCGCCTCGGCACAAGCAGAAAACTTCAAGAAGTTACTGCTCACCATGTCCGACGATATCCGCGTTATCCTCATAAAGATAGCCGACCGGCTGCACAATATGCGCACACTCGGTTCCATGCTGCCCAACAAGCAGTTCAAGATAGCCGGTGAAACATTGTATATCTATGCACCGCTTGCCAACCGGCTGGGGCTGTACAAGATAAAGACGGAACTGGAAAACCTGAGCTTCCGTTACGAGCATCCGGAAGAATACCGCGAGATAGAAAAGAACTTGAAGCGACAGCCGTAGAACGCGACAAGGTTTTCAAAGAGTTCACCGCTCCGATACGTGCCCAACTGGATAAAATGGGATTGAAATACCGTATCCTTGCCCGCATCAAATCCATCTATTCCATTTGGAACAAGATGCAGACAAAGCATGTGCCGTTCGAGGAAATCTACGACCTGCTTGCCGTACGTATCATCTTCGAGCCCCGTAACATGGAAGAAGAGCTGAATGACTGCTTCAATATATACGTATCCATATCCAAAATATACAAACCGCATCCCGACCGCCTGCGCGACTGGGTGAGCCACCCGAAAGCCAACGGCTATCAGGCCCTGCACGTCACCCTCATGGGCAATAACGGGCAATGGATCGAAGTCCAGATTCGCAGTGAACGTATGAACGACGTTGCCGAACAAGGGTTTGCCGCCCACTGGAAATACAAAGAAGGCGGCGGCAGCGAGGATGAGGGCGAGCTGGAGAAATGGTTGCGTACCATCAAGGAGATACTCGATGACCCCCAACCGGATGCCATTGATTTTCTGGATACAATCAAGCTGAACCTGTTTGCTTCGGAAATCTTTGTGTTTACTCCGAAAGGTGAAATCAAGACCATGCCGCAGAATTCGACAGCGCTGGATTTTGCTTTCTCCCTGCACACAGACATCGGCAGCCATTGCATCGGCGCCAAAGTGAACCACAAACTCGTACCTCTCAGCCACAAACTGCAGAGCGGTGACCAGGTAGAAATTCTGACTTCCAAATCACAACGCGTACAACCGGAATGGGAAGTGTATGCCACCACTGCACGCGCACGTGCCAAAATCGCATCTATCCTGCGCAAAGGAAGCCAAAGCCAATCAAAAAGCAAGGTGAAACAATCCTTTCCGAATTCTTCAAGAATGAAGATATACGCATGGACGACGGAGCATTGGACAAAGCTCACCCGCCTGCACAATTTCCATACCCGCGACGAGCTGTTCGTTGCCGTGGGCAGCAAGAAGCTTTCGTATTGGGCGATGCGGACAAAAATGCATTCAAGGAGAAACAGAGCACCAACTGGAAGAAGTTCCTGACTTTCTCTTTCGGCAACAAAGACAGCAAGGATGCCAAGGAACAACCCGAAGAAAAAGCCCCGCAAGAGAAAATCAATACCAAGCAGATATTGAAACTGACGGAAGAGACCATCCAGAAGAACTATATCATGGCGGATTGCTGTCATCCCATTCCCGGTGACGATGTGCTGGGGTACATCGACGAACAGAACCGGGTGATTATCCATAAACGCCAATGCCCGGTAGCCGCACGTCTCAAAAGCAGTTACGGCAACCGCATCATCGCAACCGAATGGGACACTCACAAAGAGCTTTCATTCCTTGTAACTATCTATTTGAAAGGTATTGACAGCATGGGATTGCTGAATGAAGTGACGCAAGTCATCTCCCGCCAGCTGAACGTGAACATCCGTAAACTGACCATCGAAACCACTGACGGTATATTTGAAGGTAAGATGCAACTTTACGTACACGATGTGGACGATGTACGCAGCATCTGCGACAACCTGAAGCTGATACAGAACATCAAGCAAGTGACGAGAATAGAAGGGTAGTTCTTTATGGGTGCTCTTTCATCAGGTTCTCTTTCAATGCCTCTACATCTTCATAAGTAAAGGCATCGAGAGCTTCCTTCATGCCGATAAGCTCTTCACGAATGCTTCTCAACCGTTCTACGATTTCAAAGTTCCGGAGAGTGGCTTCTTTATTGTCCTTCATGCGCTGACGCGCACCGGGCAATGACATTCCGCGCTCTTTGACCAGATGATAAATCAGCTTCACCGTCTCAATATCTTCCTTACGGTACTGGCGTATGCCACGCCCCCCTTCTTGGGCCGGAGTTGCGGAAACTCTTTCTCCCCAAAAACGGAGCAGAGATTCGTTGACATCAAACATTCCGGCAACCTCACTAATGGAGTAATACAATTTCAGTTCTTTATCGGTGTTCTCTGCATGGCAACCTATCAATTAGTCGTTTATAATCCATCAATCAAGCACCTTACCATGATTAGCCGCAAAAGGCGTATCATACGGTCATAGTCTTCAGCGCTCAAATCCATAAAGTAATAGTTTACGGATTCACCACCTGCCCCTTTTTACATGCACCTCGTAATGAAGATGCGGGCCTGTGCTTTTTCCGGTACTCCCCACTTCGCCTATCACTTCACCCGCACTACCGTTTACCGAGCGGTGCGAACCCTTGCAGGTGGGCATACCACGTCTGGTAACCGAAGCCATGATCCACGATGATAAGATTTCCATAACCGGTTTCCCACCCATTTTAACAACAGTGCCGTCACCGGTTGCGTAAACTTCCGTACCGGATGCGCCGAAAGTCCATGCCTGCATGAAAACTTGGTAGTCCCGTAAAAGGGGATCAATACGTGTTCCATAACCGGAAGCGGTCTTGCGCAAATCCTTATTGGAAATGGGCTGAATGGCAGGGATGCAACGCAACATCTCATCATGATTCTTGCACATCTCCACCACATCATCGAACGAACGGGACTGGATATAAAGCTGCTTCGTGAGCATATCCATTTTCTGCGTAGTATTCACCACCAAATCGGAATTGGCCATATCCATCAGATGTTCGTAACGGTTTGTACCGCCGTATCCCTGCCTTACGGATAGCCGAAGGCACCGGATCGGCCTGAAAAAATGACCCGATACAAATTATCGTCACGTTGCTGCACATCCTGCAACACCCCCATAGCCTCGTCCATTCTCCGCGAGTACATTATATTGTGCCTTAAAAGCTGGCTGTTTTTTCTTTCCGCAGTTCCTTCTCGGACGGCGAACCGAAAAATCAGCAATAATACGATGAAAACTGCCGCCTCCCAGTCCCATGCCAAAAAAAAATAACCGGCGTAATATGCTCAACGCAACGTTGCCGGACGGTTGATAAATTCGGTCATAAGTCTGTGTCCGCGGATTATAAATGTAGTAAACTTTGCGCATCGGGAGTAAATATTTCATTATCAATGCGGCAAAAAATACGAAAAACAAGCTATCTTTTGCACAGTTTTTTCAAGAATTATAAGATTTATGATTTATGATTTATGATTTATAGAAGAGATAAAATCATAGAATGTGTAAGTCATAAATCGCAAGCTGTAAATTCAGAAATCATAAATCAGAAATAAGAAGTATGTTGACTGCAAATGAAATCAAGAGACTGTTCAAGAGTTTTTTTCGAAAGTGCAAGTCACCAGATTGTGCCTTCGGCTCCCATGGTGATTAAAGACTCACGCTGATGTTTTTCACCAACGCGGCATGAACCAGTTTAAAGATATTATTTTGGGTAATCACCCGGCGAAATATAAAAAGTGGCGGATCTGGCCAGAAGATACTTCGCGTCATGGAAACATAATGATTGATGCCAGCAATGATACCTATCACCATTTGAGATGAGCAATTTGGTCGTTCTGTGATTATTTAAGAAAGAAGCTGTCTCTTGGGCATGAATATCTATTGTGACGTATTGGTGCTCTGGATCCGAAAGATCTCATGCCAATGTCTCGGTTGTGTCCCGAGAAGTTTTGAACGTGACAATAGCAGCCTCATACTGGGAACAGTTCCTGCCGAAAGACCATATTCCTAAACAAACACGACAACTTCTGGGAAATGGGCGATACAGGTCCCAGGGTCTCTGCCTGAAATCGCGTGGATTCATGCTCGGAAGAAGAAAAAAGCCAAAAGTTCCGCAACTCGTAAACAAAGACCAATTTGTTAATATCGAAATCTGGAAACTGTATTCGTATGTTCAACCGCAGCGCAGACGGCAGCTGAAGGAAGCTTCCCTGCCAAAGTAATTGGATACGGGTATGGGCTTTGAACGTCTGGTGCGCACTCTGCAAGGCAAACCTCCAATATGATACCGCCTTCGGATGTCTTCCAGCCTATATTGAAGGCTATCGGAGACATGGCAGGAACTACATACGGTGTAAACGAGCAACAGGACATTGCCATGCGTGTGATTGCCGACCACATCCGTACAATCGCTTTCTCTATCACAGACGGCCAATTGCCAAGTAATGCCAAGGCAGGTTACGTAATACGACGTATTCTTCGTCGTGCAGTACGCTACGGCTATACGTTCCTCGGACAGAAGCAGGCATTCATGTACAAATTATTACCTGTACTGATTGAGAATATGGGCGGTGCGTATCCCGAACTGAATGTACAGAAAGAGTTGATAGCCAAAGTCATCAAGGAAGAAGAAGATTCCTTCCTCCGCACTTTGGAGACCGGTATTCGTTTGTTGGATAAGACCATGGCAGATGCCAAAGCAGCCGGAAAGACCGAAATCAGCGGCAAGGACGCCTTTACGCTTTATGATACTTTTGGCTTTCCACTCGACCTTACGGAACTGATTCTCCGCGAAAACGGCATGACGGCCGACATCAAAGAGTTTGACGCAGAAATGCAACAGCAAAAACAGCGCGCACGCAACGCCGCCGCTGTTGAAACCGGCGACTGGATTACGCTGCAAGAAGGCACAACCGAATTCGTAGGCTATGACTATACGGAATACGAAACATCCATCCTGCGTTACCGGCAGATTAAGCAGAAAAACCAAACATTGTACCAGATTGTACTGGACAAGACCCCGTTCTATGCCGAAAGCGGCGGTCAGGGTAGGCGATACCGGCGTGCTGGTGAACGAATTTGAAACGATTGAAGTTATTGATACAAAAAAGGAGAAACAACCTTCCTATCCATATCACCAAGAAGCTGCCCGAACATCTGGAAGGCCTCCGATGATAGCTTGCGTGGATACCGACAAGCGTGCAGCGCCGCCAACCATTCTGCCACCCACTTGTTGGACGCTGCATTACGCGAAGTGTTGGGCGACCATGTTGAACAGAAAGGCTCTTTAGTGAATTTCGGACTCTCTGCGTTTCGACTTCTCTCATTTCCAGAAAGTAACAGATGAGGAGATTCGTCAGGTAGAACACATTGTAAATGCCAAGATACGCGCCAATATTCCTTTGAAAGAATATCGCAATATACCCATTGAAGAAGCTAAAGAATTGGGAGCTATTGCGTTGTTCGGCGAGAAATATGGTGACCACGTACGTGTTATCCAGTTCGGTTCCTCCATTGAATTCTGCGGTGGCACACACGTAGCCGCTACCGGAAACATCGGGATGATGAAAATTGTATCCGAAAGTTCCGTTGCCGCCGGTGTCCGCCGTATCGAAGCCTATACCGGAGCCCGCGTAGAAGAAATGCTTGATACATTCCAGGATACAATGCGCGATTTGAAAGCACTCTTCAACAATGCTCCCGACTTGTCCGGTGCAATCCGCAAGTATATCGAAGAAAATGCCGGTTTGAAGAAACAGGTGGAAGACTTCATGAAAGAGAAAGAAGCGCAACTGAAGGAAAAACTTCGCAAAATATTCAGGAAATAAACGGTGTGAAAGTTATCAAGTTCTGTGCAGCCATGATACCCGCCGACGCAATCAAGAATATCGCTTTCCAGCTCCGCGGAGAAATCACAGAAAACCTCTTCTTCGTTGCAGGAACAGTATTCGAAGGAAAACCGATGCTGACAGTAATGCTAAGTGACAACCTTGTAGCCGGCGGTCTAAAAAGCAGGCAATCTTGTGAAAGAAGCCGCCAAAGCTGATACAAGGCGGCGGCGGCGGCCAGCCGCATTTCGCAACTGCCGGCGGTAAAAATCCTGACGGGTTGAGTGCAGCGGTAGATAAAGTAATAGAATTGGCAGGACTTTAAAACTTATATCATAAATAAAAGACTCCGCTTTTTAGCTGAAAAGTTAAAAGCGGAGTCTTTTAATAGCATCCCCACTTTTAATGAAACGGCATCAGTATTAAAAACATTTTTATCAGCCTAAAGAGAAATATTTTAATATTCTTGCAGGGAATAATATTCTCACTGAGCGTTATATTGTAAAAAGAAAGCGTAACTTTGCAGCGTCCGACAGGAGAAATTGCCGGACAGTAGAAAGCGTTTTCTGCTTTATCCTGAAATCAAAGTCTGGAAAATTTTGAAAGAGGGGATGAAGACAATGTAACGCTCATTCTGTTTGTATATGTACGAGAACAGTCCATACTGTATCTTGTTCATCATACTACAGCGTGGGAATATTGTTTCTTCACTCATTCTCTTGAGGCTTTCCAGACGCCCGATTTCAATGAGTAGAACAAGTCTCACGCTCTTTCTCATATTAATCAGCACCGCCCACTTTGAAGACTTATAGGCATATTAAGAATCATGTTATTCAATTCTTTTGAGTTCCTGCTTTTCTTGCCGATAGTCTTCCTGCTCTATTGGTTTGTATTTAAACGGTTGAAGTGGCAAAACCTTTTTTTTTTTGGTCGTTGCCAGTTATGTGTTCTATGGTTGGTGGGACTGCCGCTTCCCTGATACTATCGCCCTCACCACGCTATTCAGTTATGTCAGCGGACGACTCATTGCCCGGTACGAAGGACAACAGAAGCGGCAGAAAGCCCTTAGCGCTATCAACATCGTACTAAATCTTTCCATTCTCGGCGTATTCAAATACTATAACTTCTTTGCGGAAAACTTCGCCGCCCTGTTCGGTAACATAGGTTGGCAGATAGACTGGGTAACACTTGACATCCTCTTGCCCGTAGGTATCAGTTTCTACACCTTTCAGGCATTGAGCTAGTATTGACGTTTACCAAAAAGAAATTACCGGTTTGCAAAGATATCATTGCCTTTTTTTGCCTACATCAGCCTTCTTTCCACAGTTGGTAGCAGGGCCGATAGAACGCGCCACCAACCTGTTGCCACAGTTCTACAAGTCGCATACTTTCAACTATGCGCAAGCCGTGGATGGTTGCCGACAGATACTTTGGGGATTCTTCAAGAAGATGGTAGTGGCGGACAACTGTGCTACCGCTGTTAACTTAATCTGGGGGAACTATACCGACCAGTCCGGCTTTTTACGCTATTAATGGGCGGCTTCCTCTTCACACTTCAGATTTATGGAGACTTTTCCGGTTACTCGGACATCGCTATCGGTACGGCGCGCCTGTTCGGTATCAACCTGATGCGTAACTTCAGCTTTCCTTATTTCTCACGCGACATTGCCGAGTTCTGGCGCCGTTGGCATATATCGCTGACCACATGGTTTCGCGACTACATTTACATACCTCTCGGCGGCAGCCGATGCGCACGTTGGAAGGTCATGAGGAATACGCTGATTATCTTTCTCGTCAGCGGTTTGTGGCACGGGGCAAACTGGACATTCATTATGTGGGGCGTTTATCATGCGCTACTGTTCTTTCCACTGATGCTTTTGGGAAAGAACAGAAAACACAAAATAATGTAGCGGCGGGGCGATTATTACCTTCCATGAAAGAATTCGTCCAAATACTTTTCACCTTCCTGCTTGTACTGATTGGCTGGATTATTTTCCGGGCAGAAAACATCAGGCAAGCATGGGACTATCTTAGCAGAATGTGTTCACCAAGTTTGCTGGACTTACATTTGCAATACGGCAAAAAAGCATTACTCTATACTTTTGTACTCTTGATAGTGGAATGGCTGCAACGGGATAAACAACATGCGCTGCAAAATCGAAGAAACCGGTATACTTAAATATCGCGGTATACGCTGGGGAATATATATTTTATTAGCGCTCTTCACTTTAGTTTTTGCAGGTACACAAGCGAATTCATTTATTTTCAATTCTAAGGTCATGAAAAAAATTTATAAACAATATCCTCCTAATAGCAGGAATCCTTATCACCTTAATACTGGCAATAACAATGCTTCCTATGGAACAAGACGGTATTTACAAGCCTATAACAAGAAATGCCAACTGCTGGAAGACACGCCTTCTCCCCGAATCATCTTTGTCGGAGGCAGCAATTTAGCTTTCGGGTTAGACAGTCAACGAATAAAAGACTCGTTAAATATCAATGTGATTAACTATGGACTTCATGCCGGCATCGGACTGAAATATATGATTGATGACATATCCACCTATGCAAGAAAAGGTGACATTATTGTATTCGCTCCGGAATACGAACACTTCTATACAATAGCTTATGGAGAATCCGTAACCCTCACGCCCCTTATGGCAGTTACACATTGGGAAAAAAAATTAACCTGGATATAAGGCAATGGACAATTCTAATAGCCGAATTCCACAATTAGCAAAAAGAATGTTCTTTAATGCCCAAAATCAGAAGTCCCAAAGATTACAGTGTTTCAGGATTTAATGAATACGGAGACGAGACACAACATTGGACGTTAGAAAGCCCCGGAACCGGTAATGCCCAACCTATCAACGAAAAAGATTGGATGAACAGTTTGGTAAATATTTCACCAGTAAGATTAAGACTCTTCAAAAAGACATGCTCTGTATATGTCATTCCACCCATCTATGTAGAAAAAAGGTTATCATGAAAATAAGAAAAAGATGTCGGAGGTTGAAGAGTTTCTCCAAAAGGAAGGATGCCCTTTTTAGTAACACCGAAGGTGCACGTATTAAGTGACGAATATGCGTATGATACTTATTATCACATGAATCGTCAAAAGGGGGTAGATAAATACACCTCCTTTATCATAGAAGAATTAAAGCCTTTGCTCAGACACAAACATGACAACTTTAAATAGACTGCCAGAAAATATGCAGATTATCCAAACAGATCGCAAAAAGATTCTCTTTAGAAGACCTGCAAAATAATTGCCCGAACACTTGACATCGCCTCCGGGATGTTGTATATTTGTATCGTCAATTTTTAGATACTTCAATTTTAAATTAGAATGAACGGAGAGGCATTGCTTCTCCGTTTTTATTTTCCCATAACTCTTCCCTATTTGAAATGACGTGCGTTTGCAGGGCAAAACGGCGCATGTTTGCTCCCCAAATGCCTCACCTTAACAGGCTAAATGTCTGGAATTTGCAATGAAAGCCCCTAAGATTTTGGCAATTAGCATTGAGGTTTAGGATGCTAAAGTGCAAGATTACGGATGATGTATTCAGAGTTAACACATGATGCATTTAAGGCAAACAGATGATGTGTTCTACTCAAACAGACCATCTGTTTGGAAAGCAAAAACGGGAAGCCGAAGCCTCCCGTACATTAAACTTTCATAAATCTACTCTTGACAAAAATCATATCATCGTGTATACATCCACTGCTCTGCCTGATATACTTTGCAGCCTTCGGGCAATGCGACAGGAGAGAGTGCATTGTCTTTGATTTTAGCTGTTTCATATTTAGAAAATGCTTACAGTGAGGCAAATACTGCATCAAGTGTTTAAATAATTTGTTCAGTCGGATAATTTACCAGATACAACGTACCCGTAGCACGCGTAAAAAGCAGTGTACAGCCAACGGAAATAATCCGGTGTCAGATATTCGTCCGTCATATACCCCTGGTCAAGAAAGACATTCTTCCACTGTCCCCCCTGCGCCTTATGGCAAGTTACGGCATAGGCATACTTCACCTGTAAAGCATTGTAATAAGGATCGGCTTTCATCTTCTTCATTCTTTCGCGCTTCATCGTAATATCGGCGTAATCTTCGAGGACAGTATAAAAAGGCGGTCATTATCCGCTTTGGGTAAAGCAGGCGCATCGCTGTGCAAAGTATCCAACAGAAGATTCACCTCCAACTCAAGATCATTATAATCAGGAAAAGCCAGCGTTACATCCGCAAAGCGAAAACCATATAGTTCACGCGTACGGCGTACACGACGTACTACGGCAGTTTCTCCATTGGCTATGAAGTCGGGAATTTGTGCCACCACTTCTTTCCTCTCTCCATTACGCAGCATGTCCGCTTGAAGTTTCTGTTCCGTCCAAAAATAATTATTTTTCGCAACCATCAGCAAGTCTCCCGTATTCAGTTCGTCCTCCCTCCAAAGAATCTGGGCTCGAATACCATTATTATAAATATTTGTCCGCTTGTTGGAGCGGCACACCACAATCGTTTCATCCAACCCGTCATGATCGTAACATGCTTCAAGCGCATCTATCAATTCATTCCCCGGCAATACTTTAATATCCGCAAATCCGTTACTTTTATCCTCGGCAACGCCCCCATTCATCTTCGGCTATGAGGCTGCCTCAAACGGGTGGCGTTCCACAGAATACCCGATTGCCGTTCCTGACGGACCACCTGTGTCAAATCCACCTCCTGTACTTCCAGCCCATATCCTTTCAGGGCATCAGCAAAAAGAGCCGGACTTTGCTCCGCACCCACCGGCGGAAGCTTGTGCCGTATCGCCCATCAACAGAAGACGACATCCCACGCCGGAATAGACAAACTGCACCAAATCATCCAACAAACGTCCCGTACCGAATGACGAACCCGACAACCCGTCATTGGAAATCATGGATGCCTCATCCACGATATACAAAAGTATGAGTTGTCAAATTATCGTTCACCGAGAAATTACTTGTTTCATTAGAGAATGATTGCTGTCTATAAATTTTTTTATGAATTGTAAACGCCGGATGTCCCGCATAAGCGGAGAAAAAACCTTCGCCGCCCGTCCCGTCGGAGCCAGCAATATTGACTTTTGTTGCAACTGGTCCAATGTCCTGACCAAAGCGCCGACTAATGACGTTTTCCCCGTTCCGGCATAACCACGAAGCAGAAAAAAACCGCCTCGTTACAGGATGACAGCAAGAAAGTCCGACAAAGATTTTATAGCAATTTCCTGCTCCGGAGTTGGTTGATAAGGAAAATTTTCCCTTAATTTGCCTTTCTAAATAGTTATTTATCATTTTTGTAAGAGAAAAAAAGTAACGGAACTGTCGTTTTTAAATTTATTTCTTTTATTTTTTTGCGGTGCGAATATAACAACTAAAAACATATTTATCATGAAAACAGTTTTTAATATCGTTTTAGGCTTGTGTGCCCTGGCTCTTGGTTTACATCTGCTATGCCAGCATCATAGGTCCTATAAACTTTGAAAAAGCCAAGAAACAAAGAGACGCAGCAGTTATCGCACGTCTGATCGACATTCGTAAAAGCACAGTTGGAATATCGCGGTTTGCACAACCAGCAATATACTGCCAGGCTTCGATACGTTGATTGACTTCGTAAAGAATCAGAAACTTCCGTTCATCTTCAAACAAGGAGAATTGGACGACAAACAGTTGGAAGACGGTTTTGACTGACAGAGAAGAAGATCAATATCATCAATAAAGCCAAAAGACCGGTAACTATGCAGAAGTAAAGAAGTGGGGATTGGAAAATTTCAAGCGTGACACCATGTGGGTAGCCGTATTGGATACTATTTTCCCCGAAAGGCTTCAACGCAGATTCTATGAGATACGTTCCTTTTGGCAACGGTGCACAATTTGAAATGGCTATCAAAAACGATACAGCTAAATCTGGCGCTCCATTCTGTCTGCTCGAGAGGTTAAAACTCCGTATGATGTATATCTGAACGGTTTGGACAAGCAGAAATTGCTAACCTGAAAGATCTTCAAACTAAGTTGGGCAAATACTCAGGCTTGATGATTGGTAGCTTGGAAACAGCTAACAACAACGCCGGTAACTGGGAATAATCCACCGACATACGTATGATAGAAACAACTGATTTTACAAAATCGGAACAATATACCTTATCCATCCGTCTCAGTACGGATGGATTTTCTTTTTCTATATTCAATCCTCTCGGCGACGGAGAGCTTTCTTTCCACGAACATGAGGTAGACACTTCTTTGTCCCTCACTGCCAATCTTAAACAAGCCTTCCGAGAAGTAGAATGGCTGAACCATTCTTTCCGTCGTGTCAATGTGCTCATGGCAAACAAGCGTTTTACGTTTATTCCGCTGGAGTTTTTCGAGGACGAGCAAACAGAGACCGTATTCTATCATAATCATCCCAAGCGAGACAATGAAGTTGTACAATACAACATCCTGCATAAAAACAACATAGTCGTACTGTTTGGCATGGACAAGAGCACCTGCTCCCCTTTTGCGCGAGCAATATCCCGATATCCGTTTCTATTCGCAGGCAAGCCCGTTTATTGAGTATTTTGCAACCAAAAGTCGTTTAGGCAATTGCAGGAAAATGTACATACATCTGCGTAAAGAAGCCGTAGACATATATGCTTACGAACGCGGCCGGTTGATATTTGCCAATGCCTTTGCCTGTAAGGAGACCAACGACCGTATCTACTACATTCTCTATATATGGAAACAGCATCGGCATGGAGCAAGAACGTGACGAACTTCACCTCACAGGCGAACTGTCCGACAAGGAAGAGCTATTGCCCGAACTAAAAAATTCATCCGGCAGGTATTCATCATGAATCCAGCCTATAATCTTGACCTCACAAGCTATCAACCTATGCGGTAATCAGCGGAATATACAAAAAGAAGACAGCTTTGACGTGCCTCACAGGCAAGGCACGCCCCACTACGGATTTTTTGCCAAAAAGAGAATCTATTCAATGTGTTATCCAACTACATAGACTTTGAAGAAGGCGTACGCGCCCTCGATTTGTTTGCCGGCACAGGAAGCATCAGTATTGAACTCGTATCCAGAGGTTGCGACCAAGTCATCAGCATAGAAAAAAGACCGCGACCACTATGCTTTCATCTGCAAAATAATGCGTGAACTAAAGACCGACAAATGTCTGCCTGTCCGCGGTGATGTGTTCAAGTACATACGAGGTGGCCGCGAACAGTTCGATTTCATCTTTGCCGACCCGCCTTATGAATTAAAAGGACTTGAGACTCTACCTGATCTGATCTTTGAAAATAACCTCTTAAAAGAAGAAGGTTTATTTGTATTAGAACATGGGAAGACCAATAACTTTGAAAGCCATCCTCATTTTATAGAAAGAAGAGTGTATGGCAGTGTCAATTTCTCCTTTTTCCAATTTTCCAAGTTATAAAAGCGGAGCCAGCAGACGTACCACGCTTTCTGCCGCTTTATGATACCAAGGACGTTTCGCCCAATTTTTGGAGAATACCTGTACACATTCCCGTTGGTCTTGCAAGAATATCTCACGCATTTGAGAGCAGTTTCCGTATCATATATAAATGCATTCACCTCAAAGTTATGCTCAAAGGCACTTCGGAAATCCACGTTTGTAGAGCCCACAGTAGACAATTCATCATCCGACACCATCAATTTGGAATGCAGGAAACCTTTTTTATAGAAATATACTTTCACTCCTGCCCGCAGTGCCTCTGCCAAATAAGAACAAGAGCCTAAATGCGTCAGTCTGTTATCCGCGCGATAAGGAAGCATCAAACGCACGTCCACCCCGGCTAAAGCAGCTGTTTGCATAGCGACAGCAACGGCTTCCGTAGGCAAGAAGTAAGGAGTTTGTATGTAGAAATATTTCTTCGCTCCCGTTATGGCCATACCAAGTCCCTGCATAATCTCTTTCCAAGGTTTTCAAGGTCCTATCGGCTCACTTGTTACAATCTGCGCCAACGAAGTACCACAATTATCCACTTTCGGAAAATAACGGGCGGACGTAACTAATGTACGATCTACAAAATACCAGTCGAGCAAAAAAGACAGTCTGCAAACCATGCACAGCCTTGCCTTCTAATAAAAGATGCGTATCACGCCAGATTCCCCAGGAAAAACCACGCATATAACGCTCTGCCAAATTCATACCGCCAATAAACCCGATGCGTCCGTCAATCACCACTATCTTACGGTGATTACGATAGTTCACTTTACTGGTAAACAAAGGGAAGCGCACTTTCAGAAAGCTACGCACCTCTACTCCTGCCTCACGCATCTGTTCGTAAAAGCGGTTAGGAACATGCCAACAACCCACATCATCGTAAATAACACGTACTTCTACTCCCCTGCCTTGCCTTATCTATCAACACATCGCGTACCATACGTCCGATAGCATCATCCTCAAAAATATAGAACTCCATATGAATATGCTTCGTAGCATTCTGTAACTCACGCAGCAAAGCTTTGAAACATGGAAAGCCCATGCGTATAGATTTCTACACGATTCCCGTCAAAAGGGAAAGCCTGATTTGTGTTGCGAAACAAAGAAATAAGACGGCTATAATTTACAGGAAGCGTGCACGAGTCCTGAGCAAGGTATTCAGCCATCGGTTTTTTCAACAGGCGGTTGTAGCTTTTCTTACCAATGACACGTACACGACGCTGACTACGACCGAAAAAGAAGTAAAAGTACAAGCCCCACTAATGGCAAAAACATCAATATCAATATCCATGCCATCGTTTTTACCGGGTTACGGTTATCAAGAATGATAACCGTAATTGTTCCGATAATTGCGCCAAAATAGATTATATCAAATGCTACTGTAGCAACGAGGCCGGCTATGAAATTCCAATCAAACATACATCTGTCATAAAGAGCAAAACAAATGTATGAAAAATAGAGGAACTTTTGCGGCCTATTACATTGATTAACATTAGAACGGACGATGTCCTCTGCTAAATCCTCCCCGCTGCCCGCCAGGGCCACCAGGGCCTCGGCCCATACTTTCGCGTGCGGACTTGCTGCCGAAAATATTCAGACGATAAATAAAGTGCAACATACAATAACTGTTGACGCCATTATAGGAAGACACCGAACGGGCATCTGCTGTCAGCGAACGGCTGATATTACTCTGCTGTTTCAGAATATCGTACATTTCAAAACTTACGGTAGCCGCCCCTTTCAGGAAAGACTGCGAAAGTTGAGCATTCCAGATCAGCTTCATTGCGGTTCATGCTGCTATCTGTATAACCGCGACGGCTTTGATTGGTGATATTAGTGGAAATCGTCATCTTCCAAGGCATCGTTATATTGGTTAAAGCGCCGTAAGAAAAAGTATAAGGTTCTTGATTGTTTTCCGGACGCAGCCTTTTGCTGCGTTCAGCAGTATAAGAGATAGAACCATTCAGCCCGAATTCAAACCAATCATTACGATAAGCTCCATTCAACCGTTCACCCAATGTAAGTCCGGTAGTGGTATTCTTGTCATCTATTTTGGTATCATTATTGTACAAGAAAGACACATTATTGGTGTAATTGATATTAGAGAACGAGTTAATGGTAAATTTCTTATTCTTTAATGCTGTATTGAACCCGAACATACCGAAAGCGCTCCAGTTTCCATTAATATTCTTAGGAGTCGTAATTCTTCCACCGGTCTGTTCATTATATACCGTACTGTTACTGATACTATTCTGCGTAGCCGAGAAGTTGACATGCGTCACTATACCACGCTGCAATTCTGCATTATACGTATTGTAGAAGAGACGCATACTATGCGTAAATGCAGGCTTCAAACCCGGATTACCCACTCTGACATTCAACGGGTTTGAGTTGTCGACGATAGGTAACAAGTTCTCCATACTTGGCTGACTGCTACGTCCGCGATACATAAACTGCAGGCTGGCTTCACTTTGGAGAAACGATAACGAAAATCAATATTCGAGCAAAGTTGAACACATTGCGTGTCGTATCAATCATATAATCACCACGTTTATAGGACAGTGTCGAATGTTGAGGTTGGAAAGACATTCCTGCACTCAGTTGATACTTCTCTCGAATGAAGCGCAACGATACGGACGCGTCATGATTATAATATCTGTACTCCGCGTACTTACCCAAACTATCCACCGGGTGTGTTTCATAACCGGGAGGCAGAGGCCCGTTGATGTCCCAATCGGGATAGCTCAACATATCAAACGTAGTTTTGTCACTCTCACTGTACTTATACTGAAACTGATAGCGGAACTGCAGGAAAGTAGCTCGCGCAATCGGTTCGCTGTATGTCAACTGAGCACTATAATTATAATTGTGTAGGAGTTGTGACATACTGGTTACGGTATAGTATGGAATCGCCTCCCAATATGCTCTGAATCTGGTAGTAACGCGTTTCAGACTGTGAATACTGGTCATTGTCGTTGTCACCATAGCTAAAGCGCCCACGAAAAAGTAATGTTACGCCCCCGGTTATTCAACTTTCTATTCAGTTGCAAAGTAGCCTCCGTAGAGACGCTCTTGCTTTTTGCTTAGAGAAGTATCATTTGTTGCATTGACACGAATATCCTCCAAAGGATCATCCGTCATCTGGTCAAAATTAAGAAAGTCGTTCGGATTGGTAACCAAGCTATACGGATCGGCATTGAATGTTCCGGACTCAGAACCGGAAGCATTATCAGTTTTTCCGTACGAAAAGTTCGGGCGGAAAATGATGTTTGTCATAGAGTCCGGTTTCCACTCCAAACGAAAATTAGCATTAAAGTTTATATTCTTGTTTCTATTGACAGAATTAGAGTTGGAATATGAATTTCCATTTTGCAGGAAACGTTCGGAAGAATTAGTACTGATAATATCCGCCCCTCTGTAATTATACCGGGCACTACCGCCAATATCCAGTTTGGACGTTTCCGCAGCAAAGTTAGCACCTAATGTTTTTGTTGCCACCAAACCATTATTCCTGCGCCAGCGCGGACCACCCCCCACCACCGGAGAACCCCTGATCGTTAACGTTATTCGCCGAACCGATTAAGGAGAACTTGGTTTTATCCACAAAATGATTCACCATCATGCGGGCCATATAACGGTCTTCCGTACCATAAGCAAGATCTGCATTGCCGAACCATCCCCTGTTCATGCCCTTCTTCACAGTAAGGTCCAGCACTGTTTCTTCCTCACCGTCATCTATCCCGGTTATACGTGCCAGATCCGACTGTTTATCATAAGTTTTCAGTTTATCAATCATGTCGACAGGCAGATTTTTTTCAGGCCGGTCTTCACATCACCGCCAAAGAACTCCTTACCATCCACCATAATTTTCTTCAGTTCCTTACCGTTAATCTTCACATTACCATCATCATCAACTTCCGCTCCGGGAAGTTTTTTCACCAGTTCCTCCAGCATGGCACCTTCCGGCGTACGATAAGCAGTAGAGTTATACATCAACGTATCTTCCACCACCTGCACTTGCGGTGCTTCAGCAGTAACTACTGCTTCGGCAAGCATAATAGCATCCGTTTCGAGTGTCACTGTACCCACATTTTTATTGAGTACATTGGCGTAGAGATGTAAAGGAATAAACTTATTCTTAAAACCGATGTAGGAAACTTTCAAAACATACTTTCCGGCACTCACTTTGGGTAAAGTGAAGCGGCCATTTCCGGTAGTAGCAACACCGGCAGCATAAGCACTGTCCGGTAATGATAATAATTGAATAGTAGCTTGTACCGCTGGTTCGTTCGTATCCTCAACCACGCGGCCGGATACGGTAATGTTTTTTGTTTGTGAGAATACAGAGAATGTAGTTGCAAGCAACAACATCGCTCCGGTGATAAATCTTTTCATGCCCTGTCTTCTAAATAATCAACAATGTTTATTTGTTACTGCTTCATTTGACAAACTTACGGGCAAAAGGTTTAACGCCTTACAGATTGATTTTACTTTTAATTATCGATTATTTCGTTTAAACAACCGATCAACAGTCGCTTTTTTATACCAAATTCAAGGCAAAGAACATTCATTATCAGGAATATCAGGAAAGAAGAAGAGTCTACGGACAAGAGATCACCTTGTGCCACCCGATAAAGAATGCCGCCAAAAATAAAAAGTACAGTCAGGAATATCGCATTCCTTGTGGCCTTATTTCGTATTTCTTCCACTTCTTTACATTCTCCTTTTGTCAAAGCGAATATTATCATCAATGCTCCCAACATCATCAGAAGTTTGGAACATTCTTTATAAAACAACAAATTAGCATCCGTTACTTTGCCCATCATCATCATTAAGAACGGAAGGAACAAGGCTAACGCAATTACAAAATATCCAAGCGGGCGACAGTACACAGGAAGTAAAGCTTTCATTTTCTTAATTACAAATTACAGACTACAAATTACCAAATAGCGGAATGCAGATAGAGAAGTATCTTACAAATCCATGTATTTTTGGAGACAAAGATAACGTTTTATTGTTGAAAAAGAACTATCTTTGTAGCACAATAAATAAAGGGAGTCCTCTTCCCTTTAGTAATTTGTAACTTATAATTTGTAATTGACCAAATGAGTAAACTAGAAGTAATTCTTTGTGAGAGTCTGAAAACAGCCTGGCAGAAGCCATCGAAAAGTGTCCTCATGACAGGCTTTTTATCCTTACCGACGAACATACCCACCGTCTTTGCTTGCCACAGCTACAAAATATTCCTGCAATACAGGATGCAACTGAAATCATTATCGGTGCAGAAGATGTACACAAAAATCTGGAAACTCTGGCTTCCGTATGGCAAGCCCTAAGCGAACAGGGAGCCACCCGCCATTCACTGTTAATAAATTTGGGTGGAGGCATGGTGACCGACCTCGGCGGTTTTTGCCGCCGCCACCTTCAAGCGTGGAATAGCGTATATCAATATCCCCACTACCCTACTTTCCATGGTAGACGCCTCAGTAGGCGGAAAAACAGGCATAAACTTCAATGGACTGAAAAATGAGATCGGCGTCTTTGCTCCTGCCTCCAGTGTGCTGTTGGAAACAGAGTTTCTACGCAGCCTCGATGCTCATAATTTCTTCTCCGGCTATGCAGAAATGCTGAAGCATGGTCTCATCAGTACTCCCGAACTCCCTCACAGAATTATTATCTTTCGATACGGAACAAATAGATTATGCCGCCCTCAAAGCAATGGTCGGCCGTTCTGTTCAAGTGAAAGAGAATATTGTAGAACAAGACCCCAAAAGAACATGGCATACGCAAGGCACTTAACCTCGGTCATACCATAGGACATGCTTTTTGAGAGCCTTGCTTTAGCAGAGAATCGTCCGGTGCTACATGGCTATGCTGTAGCCTGGGAATGTATGTGAGCTTTTACCTCTCACACATAAAAACAGGCTTTCCAAAAGAGAAAATGCGCCAGACCATTCAATTTATCAAAGAGAATTACGGAGCCTTTGCCTTCAACTGTAAACAATACGACCGTCTCTACGAACTAATGCTGCACGACAAGAAAAACACTGCCGGCATCATCAACTTTACTCTGCTCAAAGAAGTAGGCGATATATGTCTGAACCAAACAGCAGATAAGGAAACTATTTTTGAAGTATTAGACTTTTATCGGGAATGTATGGGTATATAAGTACCTTGATTAGTGTAAAAGTATAAAGAAGTTGCAAAATAAAGAAACAAAAAACCACAGAAATATTTGCTATTTAAAAATAAAGCACTACTTTTTGCATCCGCAATTCGGGGGTGTAGCTCAGCCCGGTTAGAGTACGCGTCTGGGGGGCGTGTGGTCGCTGGTTCGAATCCAGTCACCCCGACTGAGTAAAGTGCTGGTAATCTAATGATTATCGGCACTTTTTCTTTTACGGTATTTCTTGATTCTGGCAGTAGAAGTGGGGTAAAATCAAAGTTGGTGTAAACCATAGTGTAAACCGCTGCATAACCTTTAAAGCTATGAGTATCAAGGTTTCAGTGATTTGTTTCAAGAGTAAAGTGTTATCAAACGGAAACCATCCGCTTATGTTACGCATTACAGAGAACAAAAAGAGAGTTATGAAAAGTCTGGGAATATCTGTAAACCCTAAACATTGGGATTTCAACAAGGAAGAACCCAAACCTAAGTGCCCAGACTATGAGCTAATTCAAAATATCATCCTAAAGGTAAAATCAGAATACCAGCATAAAATATTGGAAAAATTGTCAAGAGATGAAGAATTTACCGCCTCATCTTTAATCAACGAACAGAAAGAAGAGATTAAAGCCAAAACCGTAGAAGAGTTTTATTTATCGTTAATTGAAACATTGAAGCAGAAGGGTAAAATTGGAAACAGTTACGCTTATCTCAATTCATACAATACTCTACGTAATTTTAATAAAGGCAAGAAGTTGAATTACACCTTTAGCCATATAGATGTTGCTTTTTTGTCGAAAATTTGAAGATTGGATGCGCAGCAAAGGGAATAAAGACACTACTCTTAGTTATCAATTCCGCACCTTACGCGCCACATTCAACAAGGCAATCGAGGCAAAGATAGTGGCACGCGAAAAGAATCCATTCATTGAATACAAACTAAGCCACTTCAACACAAAAACCATTAAACGGGCTTTGTCTAAAGAGGATATTCTTAAAATTATTAACACCAATTGTTCCTGTCAAAACGAATTAAGACAATTGGCCCATAATTTTTGTTTACTTTTTTCATATTTGTGTGGAGGGATTTCATTTTTGTTGATATTGCACATTTAACACCCAAAAATATTATTGATGGCAGATTGATTTATCAACGGCAAAAAACACATGGAAGTATAAACCTTATGCTGTCTGACAAAGCACAACAGATCATAGACAAATATGCGGATTATCAAAAGCAAGCGATATACTTATTCCCCATTTTACATGGGAAAAAGACATATCACACCTATGCAAAAAAACAATAGGGTGCATAAAGTTTGTCATCAAATAAACCAAGAGTTAAAAGTTTTTGCGAAAGAATTGAATATCAAGGCAGAGGTTACGACCTATGTTGCACGCCATTCATTCGCCACGATATTAAAAAAGTCAGGAGTTAATATAGGAATTATTTCCGAAGCATTAGGACATCAAGACATAAGGACAACTCAAATTTATCTCAGCCGCTTTGACAACGAACAGGTAGATGAAGCGATGAAGAATCTATTATAATTTTACATCGTCTATATTATATCTTCACACAACAGTTTATTTTGTGTTTGTGTATAACTTTTAAATTATTATATCATCATTTGGAATTATAAGCAATATTTCCTACTTTTTTGTGCCATGAGAAAAACGAAACAACATATAATCCTAATTTTCCTTAAAAATCCTCTTTGGGAAAGATAAGTTTTGAGAGATTTCAAAAAGAATAATTTTTCCATTCAGTCATGAATGTCCAATTACTTCTCTAAAAATTCTTTCAAAAATGTTTTTGTTTCTATTTAATAATAACATTTGAGAAAGACGATAAACAAAAAGATAACTAATTAAACATTTTTCATTTAATATTGATAATAGAATAGAGTTTATATAAAACATATATTTAGAACTAATAAGGACATAAATGACTTCAATAAAAGTTGTTTATGTCCTTTTTATTAATTATAAAATATAGAGCAAAAAAGACATGAATACAATGTGTAGAAATATAATTGAAAAAATGTGATAGGCGTATTAATATACGCAGGAAAGCGTTTTGTTGATAAATGTTTTTTGATAAAAAAAACGAGAAAAAAAAGATGTACCTTGCAAATTTACACACCTCATTTTTATGTAATTTAATATATCCCACTTTTATTACTTTATCAGTTTACATTAATTAAGCCTTTTTATGTAGCAATGCCCTATGTCTGATTGCTAAAAATTGTTTTCCTATTCTCCAGACGATAACTCTTTCCTGAGAGATTGATTACTTCACAACAGTAGAGCAACCTGTCAAGTAAGGCAGCAGCCACCGCTTCATCTCCCAGTTCCTCCAACCACTCCGCCAGTCCCCTGTTCGCAATAATAATGAGTGACACTTTTTCCTGAAGGGCGTTAACCAGCTTGAACAATAGCAACATGTCTTCTCTCTTCAAAGGGATATAATGTGACATTATCAATTGCCAGCAACCGGGCTTTCATTATCCTTTTATAGGTCTTCATAGCATGTCGGGAAACATCCTTTGTCTTCAGACAGACGAGCAGATCTTCCAGGCTTATCAAGGCAGCATTGTATCCCTCTTTCACCGCCTCATGGACGAGCCCGGATGCAATGAATGTCTTTCCGGTTCCGGGACCACCTACCAGGAGAAGATTGTATGCCCTGCTCATCCACGTGAGCTCACGCAACTCCCGAAGTTGTCTGTCGTCCAATCCTTCTGTCCGGTTGAAATCATACTCATCCAAAGTATGCCTGGCAGGGAGTCCGGCCACCTTTATCCGCGAAAGAAAGCTTTTCCGGTCCCTTTCACCTACTTCTTTTGCAAGGCAGGAAAACAGAAACTCCGAATAGGTAGGTTGCTTTTCCTGTGCCTCGTGTATAATCTCCGTCATGTGTTCAGCCAGACTTGCCAGTTTCAGACGTCGTGCATATTCAACCAGTTCTTTTTTACGTTTTATCATGATTCGTGAAAATATCTTTATAAGACTGCATCATTCCGGTTTGAAACGGTGGATGCATGCCCGGTGGTTGTGAAATATAAGTGCTGCCATTTTCCGGTATCTCTCCGGAGTTTCTACGCACACACTCGCAAGGTTCCTGACCGACTCCCCGTTATAGATGCCCCGGTCCAGACACATGCGTATGGCTTCGACCAGCGTATGTCCGTCATAGCTCGGAATACTACGCAGGATTACTTCCAGATTACTCCTGTAGTAGCGTTCCTTTCGCCGGCGCAGATTTTCCAGCCATAAGGCGACTTCCTTGTTATAAGATACATATATAAGGATGCGTTCCGCCAATTTCTGTGTACCAGCATTTCTGGCCCTCCTGTGGTTTTCATCATATATGATCTTCCCTCTTCCCATGTTAAGAGGATGCCTACCCAGAAGTTTTCCCGTATCTTTACTGTACAGTTCCAAACTCCCTTCAGCTTCTTGTAACCAGACTGTCGTTTCTCCACTCCGGTAGGTTCCTGAAGGAACACTGTAGTAGTTTCCCCCGATACTGTACCGTATTATCTTTACGCACATGGTATTCGGCCATTTCTTCTTGCGGCGGTTGCGGAGTCCCATGATAAGGCATCATGAAATTTCTTTCCACGATAAACTCCCGGTTGGGAATCAGCCGGGTGGTTCCATGTTCCTTTCCGTTCCCGGTCCTTTCCAACCAAAGGCGTGCTTCTTCATTAAGCCTGTCTATGTTATGAAAAAGTCTCCCTGAGAGAAAGTTGCCTTTTACGTACTTGACTACATTCTCCACCTTTCCTTTCGATTCCGGGTCAGCTTTTCGGCAGAATACAGGCAGGAAATGCTGCTCCTTTACGAACGACTGGAATTTTGTTGTCAGCACCAGATCTCCCAAATTCTCTCTCGATATAAGTACCCTGTCCTGGTCATAGATTATTTTGCGGGGCTTTCCACCGAAATACTGGAAGGCAAGTTCATGTGCATATACTGCAAGTTCCGTATCGAAAGGCCGGCGGCTGAAATGGATGAACTTTTGCCGGGAACGTGAAAGGACTATTGCAAAGAAGTAAACTTTCACATTACTTCCGTTTCCAACCGGTATCCATTTCTCACCGAAATCAGCCTGCGCATATTCCCCGTAAGGTGTATCAGGCTGTTTCTCATAATCCCGACGAACCCTGCCGTCTGAGTTCTTCCCGATGCCGTATTTTTCCCTTATGCGTCCGACAAAGTTAAATACGGTCTTGCCGCATACTTGGGAAGTCCGGATAACATTCCCTGAGCCAGTCATGTATCCTGGCGGCAGATATGTACGGATATTCTTCCAGGGTTCCGCGCACATACTCCTCATATCTTCCAAGTTTCAACTTATGTCTGCGATGAGAGTTCTGTTTCCTAATGAATTCTTCCCTGCTTATCGCCAGATATCGCCGTACGGTGCTTCTGTCTACGCCCAGGCATCTGCCGATCTGTGTCTTGTTGAGTCCTTTGGAACATAGTTCCCTTACCTTGTACCACATATACTGTTTATCTTTTAAAAAGCGGCTCGTAGTTTCCATTATGATGTCTTTCTCTTTTGAGCCGGCAAAGATAAGACATTCCGTTCTCAGGATGAAGATGATTCAATCCCGTAAGTGTTACATCATCTTTTCCATTTTTTCAAGGGTGAAATTACAGTTTTCAGGGGAAAGCGGAACCGGTTCCAAATGATAAGATTACAGTCCTTCCTGTTTTGTTCTACCATTCCGGTAGAACAAAGGAATTTTCATTGTACAATAAAAAAAGAAAAAAGAGGTCTCTGGCAGTCCTGATTGAAAGTCTTTTATTCGACGCATTATATAGCCCGTATATTTCCCAATCCAAATAATAATAAGAATCATCCTCCCTTTACGCTTAAAGAGAGGATGATAACAAACAAAACAAACAACTTTGCATCTTCACAGACACAAAATAGTCAGAGTATAAATGTTCAAAAGAGCATTTATCAAATACAAAAGTAATTGATATTATTATTCTATTCACAAAACAATTCGCAAAAATCCTTTAAATAATATCTAAAAACATGTATGCCATACAGTTTGTGCCAGCAAGGGACAATGCCAATATAACAACCTTATAGTCATTACCCGTTTTTTACTATAATACACAGACAAGCCGTTCTTATATCATTTTGACTGTAACAAGCAGAATCCCCGGGAGTAAATACTGTAATTTACTTAAATACATAATAAAGTATAATATTGTTATCAGTATTTATCCATATAAAAATCCCCATCTTCCCATGAAAGGAAAACGGGGATGGTGTAATAATAAAGGAAACCGTCCGTTACATTTCTTTGGCATATCCTGTCCGAATCAAATCGGCAAGGAACTTCTCGGGCGTATCGGTGGCAATCCGCACACCCGACTGCACCACATAACGTTCGGCAAAATTGTGCATATACTGTTCATCGGTACAATCGGAATCCATCCAACTGCCCACACGAAGTTCATGCACAAACTCTTTGGCGTTGCCGGCAACGATACGTTCGTCACCAGGCAACATATATGTTTTCTTATTCATACGACTAGTTTTTTTGTTCTTAATTTATAATACAATTTTTGTTTTTCCCCCAAGAAAGGAAAATTTTCCAATCTGACTCCTGTCGGGAGTGCGCTTACAGATGCAAAGGTAATCATTCTATCCAAAAACCTCACCCAATTTTCCATCTTTGTGAAACTGATAGTTCCCCGAATGCTGTCTGAACTCTACCGTTTTGTGGCGCGAATAGGCTTTAAGGTTTACTTTCATATATCTGTTTGGGAACAGATTCTGAAGTTCTTCAATATTTCGTGCCGAGCGTATCCGTTCATCAGAGAAGCGACAGAGTGAAGTACAGAAATTATTGTTGTTTCCTCTGCGTGAAACTGGCATAAATTTATCAATCTCAATTTCGGCATGCTTATATGAAAGGAGCAGGTTCTGCCAAGTAGTGATATTGAAGTCTTCAGCACTTATGTGCACATGCATTCCACAGCTTCCATTAATCTTTACATTACATGCATCCAAAACCCAACAGACTTTTTCCAGTTCTTCCAATCCGTCTTCTCCTACTAATATAGGGCTTACGAGCTCAAATGTGTCATTCCCGTTCAGACTGCTATCCGTAACCAATTTCCAACATGAACGCAAATGGTGGTTGTATGCTTCACTGTTCACTTCGATGCCCGCCTCTCTCAATTCGTGAACGAGCCGTTCACGTGTGCAGTTGTATGCCTCTATCTCGACACCGAATTTTCTTCTGAAAGAATAATCCAAATCCGGTACAGTAACTACGGAAGTCCGAGCTGCAGGTAGCAATCCTTCATCCCTCATTTTCTTATATACATTCCACACGAATCCACGATTTCCACGAGTAACGAGCTCTGCTATTTCCCGGTGGGTAAGGCCGAGCAGAAGAAGTTTACGTATCTTCGACGTCTTTGTTCCAGCTTCTGCTAAAATGTTTCTAATTTCTTCATTCATAACGTGTTATTTCCTTTATTATCACATATCAAAGGTAATGATTTTTCTCTGTTTGTCCAAATTACACACAGCTCTTTATCAGTGAATTAGCTTACTTTTGCTTCTGCTAATAATTGTATCCGTCTTCCTTTCAAGGGGGAGTTCACACGCTATTTCCATCCGTTTCCATGCATTTACTGCCATTTTCTATTTGTCACTTTCTTTCATGGGTGGGGCCTTCGGATTGTACGACTGTTCCGAAAGTGCTTCCGAGGCTTTGTGGCTTCCGGGGCTAAGGGGGCTGAAAGTCCCTTAGTGAATTCCCTGATAAGGAAGAGCAAGAGGAGTTCCCGCACGCGAGAACCTTAATCGACGCAAAGCGTTGATGAATAAGCAATTATATATAGACACCATTTACTTGAATATATACAAACGTAAACAAAAGGAATTTATGGTGCTGATTTTAAAATAATTGTACCGTCAACTTTCAGTAAACTTCTTGTAAACGACGTGGCATTTTACTAATTTTCAGTATATTATAATATATTATCCTGATTGAGTAGGTGTAGCGCTTGACATCCAACAAGCTTATATCTACCTTTGTCTCAGAAACTTAATCAGTGACAAAATGTATACAAACAAAGAAAACTCTACCAAATTGATCCGGATTTCTCCAAGCGTAAAAAAACGCCTGGAAATCTTTCAGGGCGGTGATACCCCCAACCTGTGTATTGACAGGATGATTACTTTTTTGAAATTACCGGATATAATCCGCGCTATGCTTCCAAGAATCCGACAGCATTGGTGGAGAAACGGATTGAGGATCTTGTCAAAATAGTAAAGTCTCAGGAACGGGATATATTCAAGCCTATTCTTGAAAAAGATGTCCAATATGAGTGGTAGCCTTCAGGATGTTCCCCTGATTATGCCCGTCTGATGAATGAGAGCTGCGTGATCTCAAGGAGAGAAGAACCGCCAGTTCCAACAACAGGTTTCTGAAAACGAAAAAGGCGGTGTCCGATGATAATGCCGGGTACGCGGACAAACTCAAACGTCTGGCCGAACTTGTCAAATACCAGCTCAACCCCGACAGGTTTGTGAAGGTAAAAGTTCAGCGATGAGGTCAAGATACCCATTAATACCTTGCAGCTGCTCATCAAGAAGATTGACGAGGAATATGTACTGTAAAAGTGCACCGGCCTGTCAATACCCCGAGTATCGGATAACAAGGGAAAATGTACGCAATTGGTGGAATATCTCAGCAAGGAGTCACAGGATGTACGTCCTTACTATGATAATTTTTTTTCACAACAAAAAAAGACTTTGTCACACCCCGAACTGTCATGCATCATATAGACAATAACCACAGAACCCTGAAAAAGAAATGATGATAAGTTCTATATGCTTTCCATCAATCCGAGTGGTGAGGAGCAGAAGCATCTCATAGAAAAGGTGACCGGAAAGAAAGCCGGGAAATTCTCGAACTGACCGCCGGTGAGCAGGAAGAGGTACTGGCCGAGCTGAAAAATTCTCCCGCGGATGGCATGGACGAATATGCCCGAACTTTTACCGGGAGAAAAATCAAGTCCGGTGATGATCTGGTATGGTATGGACGTGGAAACAGAACGCCATTATAAAGGCGATGATCCTGAGGTGGAAGCCGGCAGGGCAAAAACCGGTGACAGGAAACCGGGACTGCAGCTGCATGTGCATATTATCGTCTCCCCGCATGGACAAGACACAGATCGTATCCCTTTTCCCCTTTCCAAAAGCAGGGGGAACAGGCAGATACTTGACGGAAAGGAGGTGATTGTCGGTTTTGACCGTTCTTTAATGGTCCACGTGGTGTATCATGCTTTAACCGGCAGTACGATTATTTTCCTTATTACCACTCACAGGATGAAAGCCTGAGAAAATATTCCGAGAACTGGCGCTGCGGAACGAACTAAAAGAATCAGGCAGTCTCACGCTTAAGCAGGAAGTACTGCATGGAGAGCTCAAAGAGGAAAGACGCCTGTACACAAACACTTTCCTGTCTCTACAGGTTCGTAGTGAATCCAAAGAAAGCCATCATCCGGGGAATGAAGAAAATGGGAACGGATCTGCTTACCGGAAGGGAGAGGTAAGCGAATCGTTCCCATCAATCTTATATGCCGTTATCACTATTCACCAGGGAAACAGTTCACGGACTTCATCAAGTATTCTTGCAAAATTCCTGCTGATTTCTTCAGGTTCCAATACCCCGACATCCGGCAGAGGTTTCTCATTCTTCTGGTTGAACTCCTTCAACTTCACCTTGAAATAGTCTACATTGGCACGGGTGGCCGAACCGATAAACTCTCCCGGTTCCAGATCCGCAAAATCACGTCCTTGATAGATGTCCTCTTTCTGTGAGGATACAGTCACGCTCTCCTGTTCGTGCCACCGCCACTTTTCCCGGTACTTCTGGTTTCCGCTCCTTTTCCTCCCTTACCAAATATCGACGGGTAATATTTCAATGCCTCCACATCTTTGGTACGTCCGAGAAAGAGATTTCCCAAAGTTGGCTTCCACCGATGCCCTGTCGAGTTTGCCATACAGGTTCTCCAAATTGGAACCGGACTGTGTCAGCAGGATGAAAGCGCACAGGTATTCACGCAATACTGAAGGCAGCGTTTCAAAGTTCTTGATGTTCACCGTTGTCATTTCGTCCAGGACATACACGAACGGAACCTTGTTCTGCATGGTGAACTGTCTGGCCGATATACTCATGAGCATGCTATAACAGGTGCATAGACCGAGTTCTTGGAGAAACTGTTACTGATGGCAAACAGTTTGGGATTTTCCGGATCGATCAGGTTGAAATCAAAATCATCCCCCGAAAGGATATAGGCAATCTCCTCGTTTTGTGATATGGTTGCCAGATTATTACACAGGGTGGAAAGATAGGAAGCCTGTGTCTTCTCGGAACCTTTCAGCCTTTAGATAAGCACCAGCCATCATTTCCGAGACAAGATTCTGGTGAAGAAACATGGATAGCTGCCGGGAAGAAGCCGTCATGATGAACGCCATGATATGCGGCAGCGTACAGTATTCGGGGAACTCGTCCCAGAACCTGAAAGCCACCCCACGCAGAATACCCAGCCCACCGGCCACCCATTTCATTCTGCTGTTCTTTCTGGGAAGCAGCGCAAGCAGGATATCCTCCATGAGCCTGCAGCAGTTCGGTACGGTCCTTTACAACCTTCAGCGGATTGAAACGGTATGAACGCTCGGGCCTGTCAAAACTGACATAATAAAACTTGTGCGGATAACCATGCTTTCTATCAGATTATAAAGGTCCGGGTATAATCGATATCCTTTGAAGTCGTATATGAAGCCGGCAAACCCCAAACGGATATATTCCTCCAACAACCACTTGCCTTATACTCTGGTCTTTTCCCCGAACCTGCTCCGCCATAAATCAGAAATTGGAATAGTAATAATAAAATTCCAGGTAGTTTTTCGATATTCCCGATTGTACGGGAAGTTCGATCGGGTTATTGTTCTCTCCGGGGTTTTTCGGTTTGCCCCCTGTTCCCATAGCCATGACAGGACAAATATGACCAGGGGAAGCACATGCCGGATAAAACACATATGCCGGAAAGAACAGATATGCCAGGCAGGTTTCAACAATTATGCAAAGCAAAAAAAAAGAAATTGATATACCATTTGCGACTTATAGTGGAAACTCCTGTTATCAGTGAAGCCGCCGCCAATATAAACAAATTTTGATATAAATGACATAATTCTCCATGTTACTATAATAATTTACTTTTTAATACATATTTTTTACTTTTTAACACTTGATATATAACTTACTTATTCTACTATAACCATCTGTAACGATTTATCATCCCTGCAACTCGTGGTTTCCAAACATTTGACCGTATAACCGGACGGGGTTTTGACTATCATAAGCGGTCTGTCGTACCCCGGCAGGTTAGTCGGCTTTCCCCGCAGAAGTGATATCCATCTGGCAGGACTTGCCTTCTCCGGTTTTGCCCCCGATATCACGAAGTTCATCCAACACAGAAGTCATATCATGGGAAATACCGTTGACTTGTAAGGTCATTTGTTCACCAAAGATCCTGAGTTCCCGGTTCCCCAGGAAAAACTTCATATCCCTGCCGGTTCATTCTCCGGTTCAGTTTTATCAAGAAACTTGTGTCTATCCGTTTCCATATTGTAATTCATTTCCGTTATAATTCCATTTCTGTGGCTTTCTCTCTTTAAAAAGCCACCTCGGTGAGCTTTTTACCCATAGCCCGAAGGTTCCTTGACAACCATACATCCTGCCATCGTTCAGTTGCGCGGATCTGCCGCTAAAAAGCATTCTCCATTGTTCCGAGTAGTGGAAGCCATTGACACCCGCCTCTCTATCTTCTCCAGTACTGGTGTTATGTCCACTTGAACCTTTTTCTGATACGGGCGTTGTCATAGCCTGGAACCCAGTATGTTTCTCGCCTCCGGATATCCGGATTTTTCAGGTACGGCTGCCTGCTTTTTCAGGTTCTGCCCACTGCATGGAGTATACTTGAGCCTCGTGTCAACCTCGATATTGAATCCCCAGTTTCCGCAGAAGATTCCTGAAAGCCAGGCTGATCCTTTTCCCAAACGGACAGATCGGTACCATTTCGGCCATATGCGCCAGATACTCTTCAGTGGCAACCCGTGTCCAATTTTTCCGTCCCGGCCAGGCGGGTAATTACCGCGCGCCTTTTCCCCTCGCAGCCGGCAAAAACTTCGTCCAGAACGCATCCATATGCCCGTCCCCCTCGACAAGCCTGCGCAGCATCTCATACGCTACGCCTTCATGCAGCAGGGTACGTTCGATTAATCCGCTTTCCCCGGGCGTGCGGAAGATACAGGCATGCTGCGAGGGAATGCTCGCTACCAGCCCGATGTTCTTCTGCAGCAGGCCGCACGTCAGGAGAGCCTCATCGGCACGACGGGATCACTCCACAGGAACAGGCATTTCCCGGCCAGAAAAGACGCATGTCGTGAGTTCGTCCATCCGGGCCTCCCTTGAAAAGGAATATCTGTTCGCTTTTGGGCAATATCCTCGGTGGAAACGGCAAGCGTGTTCCGTCTTTGGTCGGAAGTAAAAATTCATTCTGGCCTGTACATTGCGCGCTTCCACTTCCCCGGCTGTAGAACCCTATTTCTGTATGCTGCTTTCAAACCGGTCAATATCATTCACCAGGTCGAAAGATGTTCTCATAGCCGTTTTTCAGCCACGAGGCTGAGAGGGTAGTCATAATGCCCTCAGTATTGTCCCATAGGTACCTCTCCCCGGCCAAGCGCGGCGAATATCTTTCGGGGGTGTTGCGAAACCACCCCTTCTAAAAATTCTTTCCGTCAGTGGCCTGTACGATATCCAGAATCACATCCTCTGCCGTATTTTTAAATTTTTCCGGGCTGCTTCCTCGCAAATCCCTCCATGCGTTGTATGGCATGTTGTATTCATGGTTTGTACCTGACTTACATCATCTGTCCGGGAGATGTTTATCACGATTCTGTTATCCGAATAAAGATATGTTCCGTAGTCAGCCGACGGCAGGTCTACAAACTCAACCGGGTTTTGTTTCATTTCGGGATAGGCGTAAGACAGTTCATCGTCCTCCACATAGTCATCCAAGATAAATCCGTTCACGCACTTGCATCCTGTTCCTTCAGTCCGGCTGCCAATTTCCGTCAGTTCCGTAAATCCGTTTCACTCTGCTTCAGAGAGTACT
>VOFK01000195.1_pt1 | contig 35825 bp, 50 predicted proteins | sample 5384121 | NCBI WGS metagenome assembly VOFK01 (sample SAMN12384730, study PRJNA508395) | human gut metagenome | isolation source: healthy gut J | host: Homo sapiens | reverse complement strand
TGTGGCTGGTCGACCGCTGGCATCGTTCTCAATCCCTCTACGAAGGCGGGCGGCCGACGGCTTTCCCGACCACCTCATGGCGAGGCGATCCGGCGGCTGGCGAAGCGGATCGTCGACAAAAAGCTGTGAAAGGCATTGGCGGCGGATGATCGACGAAGAACTCGATCGGCGGCTGGGTGCGCGTCCCGACCGCTTCGTAATCGACAGGGTTGCCTACACGCCGTTTTCCTATGCCGACTCCGATCGGCTTCCGGCAGGACGACTACGTCGCGTTGACCTCCTTCACCCACCACCTTTTTCGAACGGTTCGTGCTTTTGAAATTTCCCGACGCTGGGCGGCGCACGCGACACTTAATATTCCGCTCGACCGCTGATGCGACTGCTCGACAGCGCTCTTGCGGCCGGTTATGGCAGCATGGGACGCCGATGTCTCCGGAGCGGGGTTTTTCGGTCGACAGGGCGGCATCGCCCTGCTGCCCCTGCAGCAGGAGGGACGCATCACGCTTCCCGCCCGGAGATCGTCGTGGACCAGCCGCTCCGCCAGCGGGATGTTCGACACGCAGGCCACGACCGACGACCACGTCATGCATCGTCGGCACGGCCGTCGATTCGCTCGGCAACAGCTATTACAAAGGTGAAAACTCTTTGGGGCGAGCGGGCGGGACGCCACGGCTACTGGTATGCGTCGCCCGCCTATGTCGCAGGCAAAACCATCGAATTAGTACTCCCCCGCGCCGCTCTGGGTGTCGATCCAGGCGATGACGCCTTCCGTATCGAACGGTGAGAACCACCGAATCTCCGCATCGCGGCGAAACCATGTGAGCTGCCGCTTGGCATACCGACGTGATTGCGTTTGATGAGCGTTATGGCTTCGTCGCGCGTAACCGTTCCGTCGAAATAATCGAAACTCCCTATACCCTGCGTTTGCAGTGCATTTGAGGCTGCGGTAGGGCAACATCCGCCGCGCCTCCTCCTCCAACCCCTGCCTCCAACATGGCGTCGACCCGCCGGTCGATGCGGGCGTACAGCTCCTCGCGCGGAAGCGTCACGCCGATCTTCACGATGTCGAACGGGCGTTGCTTGCGCAGTCCGGTACGCTGCGACGAAAAGGGTCTGCCGGTTTGACAGACAGACCTCTACGGCACGCAGCACACGTGCGGGATTCCGCAAGTCGACCTCCCCGTAATAGACCGGATCGAGCCTTTTCAACCGTTCGGCCAGCGCCTCCACCCCTTCGGTTTCGAGCTGCCGCAGCAACTCCCTGCGAAGCGCCCCGTCCGCCTGCGGCAGATCGTCCATCCCTTCGCACAACGCCCGCACGTAAAGTCCCGACCCGCCGACGGCGACGACCCGCCAACCTCTCCGGAAGAGGGTTTCGAGCAGTTGCAATGCCGCCGATTCGAATGCGCCGCAATTGAACTCCTGCGTAATATTATGCGACGCAATAAAATGATGCTCAACGGCATGAAGTTGATCGGAGGAAGGTTGTGCGGTACCGATCGGCAACTCCCGGTAAATCTGCCGGGAATCGGTCGAAAGGATCGGTGCGCCGTAGTGGCCGGCGATGCGGACGCTCAGATCCGTTTTTCCCGCTCCGGTAGGGCCGACGATCACGATCAGTTGCGACCTACTCATCGTCCAAACTGTCGTCGCCCTCGAATTCGCCGAAATCGTCCATCATCTGCTCGAAGATCGAGCCGTCGTCCTCGTTCGCCGCAGGATCGTACTGGTCGGGGGCCGGAGCATGTTCGAATGCCACGCGCGGATACTCCATCGTCGGCTCGGGCTTCTTCGCTTCGGTCAATTCGAGGTAAAGGGCCCTGTTGTTCAACTGATCAAAGAGATAGATCAATCGTTCCCTGTTGTGGTGAAAGCAGTTGACCGAGCGATACGTCCCTCCATCGGAATGCTTTCGGGGTCTCCCATGTCGAGCAGCGTATATTCCTGCAATCGCTCCCATTGCCCGTCGGCCGTAAAGAACGAAGTCATGCACGCTTCATAACCGAGAATCCGCACGAGGAATTCGTGAAAACCGCGCAACGTCATATCGTAGGGCACTTCGAGATCGCGGACGAAATTATCGTTTTCGTCGCTCAACATACGGAATTTGAATACCATCGACATATTCTCTGAATCTTTAAGATCGGGAAGAATTTCGCCCGCCTCGGAACCGAACCGCCCTCGGCGAAGATTTATCCCATAGCAAAGATACGAATAAGCGAGGGCAATGTCAAATTTATTTGAACATTGCCGAGCGGGAGTATCTTCGACGTCAGCCAAAGATACGAATAAGTGAGAGCAAATGCAAACACAGTTTGCGATTTGCCGAGCGAAAGCATCTAAGGCGTAGCCGAAGATTAGGAAATAATCCGGAATCGCCCTCTCACGATGTTTTTCCGGATCAGATCGTACCGAGAAACCGCATCGTATCCACGTCGTCGGCATAATCGGTCAAACCGGGATGCTGCGCCCGCCCGAAAGCGACGCGGCGGGAGTGCCGCACACACTGCGAAACGACGCATTGCAACCGATCGTCATGGGCCGCCAACCACGCTTCCACATCGGCAAGCGAGTCGTAAAACGTATAGTGGATGCAGCTGAGCGCCGCCGGAAACGACCGATCTTCGCACAATACCGCCCCGTCCAGGTCGACGAACGGCATTCGGCGCATCCGCAGAAGGGCGCGTTCCCGAAGATAATTGCGGCGATATTTTTCATTGAGCGCCGTGCAACGCAACTCCGGCAGATACCCGCGCGGCAGAAACAGCAACGACACGTTGCGGCATCCCAGCCCCGAATAGGAGAAAATATCCTCTTCCAGGCCGCTCAGCTCCGCCGCCGTCTCCCTGCCCGACAAGACCGCGACCGACTGCCGGCTTCCGCGCAACAACGACGGAATGCCGCCGAACAGCATCCGAAAATAGCGGTTCGCGTTGTCGCTTCCGGTTGCGATGACTGCATCCGGTCGCTCACCCTGCTCTGCCATCCGAAGAGGAATAGCCGGATCGATCGTTCTCAGCAAATCAACGACATAACCGATCAGAACGGTATCTTTACTCGAAGGTTTGACCCTGCACGCATGCCCGCTCGCGAGCACGCACAACAGATCGAAAAAACCGACCAGCGGAATATTGCCGGCCATAACCACCAATACCCGCTTCGGCGTCCGCACCGGAGGATATGCGCCCGCCCACGCTTCGAGCCGTTGCCGTTCGAGCATCTCGCAGCGAATAACCTTCACGGCCCGGATGATCTCCTGCGGCAGAAACCACGGATTTTCGACTGCGGCACGGCGAACGACCTCCACCGTATCCGGCGTCTTTCCGAACGCCGCCAGCCGATACCCCAACGCTGAGAATATGTCGATCATACGGTTCATGCTCCGGCAAAGATACGGATAAGCGAGAGCAAAAGCAAACGCAGTTTGTGTTTTGCCGAGCGGGAGCATCTCCGGTGCAGCCAAAGATGAGAATAAGCGAGTGCAATGTCAAATTTATTTGAACATTGCCGAACGAGAGTATCTTCGACGAAGTCAAAGATGCGAATAAGTCGCAAGCAAAAATAAACCTCTGTCTGCATTTTACCAGCACACCACGTCCGAAGTACAGCCAAGTATGACGAAAAATCGGATCTTCTGTCGCTCCGAATTTGGAAATCCGTTTTTTTGTCTATCTTTGCAAAACGCAATCTTCGAAAGAAGATCGCACATTTTGCGGAAATAGCTCAGTTGGTAGAGCGCAACCTTGCCAAGGTTGAGGTCGCGGGTCCGAGTCCCGTTTTCCGCTCACGACAAACGAGTGATAATCAATGAATTATCGCTCGTTTTTCTTTTTGCGGGTGCGAAATAAAACTCTCCATAATGCCTTTTTCGCGCCGTTTTCCGAAGAATGTTTTACCATTTGTTTAACCATGTTTTACGGCGGTAAAACACCGCTCGCGCTTGTCTGCATAATGCCGCAACATTATGAGTGTCAGCATCAATGCCATTTGCAGAAAAGACCGCATCAATCAAAACCGCACCACGAACATCTACCTGCGTTTTACCGTCAATCGCCGCAGCCGCTATGTAAGCACGGGAATCAATATCCCCGCCGACGATTGGGATTTCGACACCCAAACGCTTAAAACGCAGAATCCCGCCGTTCAGCTACGGATTTACGAGCAAATCGAGAAATACGGCAAGCGCATCAAACGGCTCGAAGCGTTGGAGATTCCCGCGCAACGCTCGGCAACGTGCCGGAAACCGATGGACGGAGGGTCTATTGCATGATCGCCGAGTATTTCCGCCGCACGATTGCACAGTTGGAATCGGTGGGCAAAATCGGCTCGGCATCGAAACACAAAGTCTCGTTTTCAATCCCGCAACAATTCCGCTCGACCAATATCCGTTTCGACGAAATTACGGTCGGCTACCTGCATGATCTCGAATGCTCCTGCCCCCCGAATGGAAACAAGAGCAACTCGACAGCCCGAAATTCGACGTGCTGAAAGCCGTTCGCAACAAAGCGTTCACCGAGGGGATTTCACCACGCCGTACATTCAAAATCGACGGAGAGGTCATACTCCAATAAAATTACGAACCTTCGCAAAAGGAGGTAACCGCGAGGCCGTCGGATCAGACTTTTCGAACGGTATTTCCATTGTTTTCGTCTCCCGCAGATACCATGCTTGCTTCGTCCGGCTACCGTACAATTCCGTTCGCATCCTCTCTGACGCAGCGGACAGCGAGGGCGAAACTCCGGGCATAGGGTCCTTCATAGACGAACTCCGGCCGATAGCCTGTGCTACTGTACCCGGTAACCGTCAAATCGTCCGAATTGCAGGAGGTGCCGACGGAGATCTCCTGCACGAATTCCAGCGTGGCGCTCCAAATCGATGCCGCATAACTGAACTGGTAAAGCCCCGAAGCCCCTTCCGTATATCCCAGAATACCGATCTGTTTACCCGAAGCGTCCATTTTCGAGAAACGCGATCCCGCATAGGGATACCAAGCTTTCACCGAACGCTGCGAATCGACGTAGAGCCACACGCCCTCTGTCGTATACGATTCGACATCGTTTCCCGTGAACTTCAAAGGGGCGATCAGGGGGATGCGGTACCCTGCCGGACAGGGATCGAAGGCGCTTTTCGAGAGCAGAACGGTCGCGGCACCCACGGCCTCCTTCTCGAAATAGGTACCCCAGAGACGGTCGTTCTGATGCCCCGGAACATCGCTGCGCAGCCATGTCTGATTGGGGTTCGATATATCCTTCTCATCGGCATAGGAGATGTATGTCGCCGGATGCGAGAGCGTGAACTCCACGGTGCCGTTGTAGAGATAATCCCCCGACTTGCGGCCGATCTGGGCATTCCATACCGGATCGATGGTATACCCCTCACAACTGGGCCACGAGTGCATGTCCAGCGTATTGCCTTCGGGGCCGTACACGGTCGTAGCGTTCGAGAAGGGGTCCTTGCGCCCCCACTGGTAGAGACACGAACGGGACTTGTCGCCGGAACCCGTCGGATCGTTCGCACCCAGATTCCGGTCCATCATGCGGTAGATAAGCGTCTGCTCTCCCTCCTGCCGTTCGTAGTCCTGATCCTTGGCGAAGAGTTCGTCGGTCACTACCCAGATATGCCAGCTCCATTTCACGAGACCCGTCGCCGGATCGAGATACCCGATGACCGCGTTGCCTCCCGTCCGGGCCATCGTCTTGTCGACGGTGAAGACCATGTAGTCGTTCGTGTCGAGCAGCAGGTCGTCCCAATAGACCGTTCCCGACTGGACGGGCGATTTGGCCGGAAAGCAGAAAAGTCCGTCGGGATGCGCCGCCAGCATCGACGGAGTGATCACATAGCAATTGGCGAGATTGGCGTCGCTGCCGCCCGTCAAATCGTACCCGCTCGAGGGGATTCCGCTTGCCGGTTCGCATGCAGGAGCAGCCTCGGCGTGTCCTGCCAGATCAGGGCGTTGTCGGCGATGTATTCGAACACTTTCTCCCCGCCGCCGGCGCGGAAGGTTACGAACTGCGCCCGCGCCGCGTTGAAGGGTTTCGAAGTCAGGGTGCCCATGTACCGGTTGCGAGTGTCTATGAAGGTCAGTTTGCACCCCTTCGCGAAATTCTGCGGAGGCAGGGCGATGTAGAACTCCGTGAATTCGCTCTGCGAGAGCAGACTGCCGTTCGTCTCGCCCTCCGGCTGGTCGGGGTCGGTCAGATCGAGCGCCACGGCCGAATAGGTCTGTTCCGAAGCATCGACGCTCAGAACAGGGTCGCCGGTACGGATATTCAGCGACGCATCGTCCGCCGCGGCGACCGCAACCCGGATGCCTTCGCCGGCGAGCACCTCGCCGTCGTTGCCTTGCAGAATGATCGATTTGAGATAGGTATCTCCCGCAAGGGTTGCGGAGGCGCGTACCCGTACCCGGATGTAGGCACATCTGTCTGAATGAGAGACTGTGCGCGCCCGTCGGAGAGTATGCGAGCATAGGGAAGAAATCCGGCTGGATGCCGATCCGGTTCTCGCCGTATCCGGGCGAACTATAACGTTGCAGGAAATTCATCTTCCCCGAGAGGGACGTTCCCTCGCGTCCCAACAACTCGCTGTAAGGATAGAAAGCGAGATAAGAGGCTGCGTCCGCAATCGTCTCGCCTTCGAATACGGCGTTCGTACCGTCAAGTTCCTTGACGGTGAAAACGGCCGCCTGCGTTTCGTCGCCGGCGAAGACGCCGATCCGGTCGGAGGATTCCCATTCGGCGAGAATGCCGTCGGTACCCCCCACTCTCCGACGACGCGTGTCCCTCCCGTTCCGAAATGGAAGCGTCGAACAGACAAACGCCGTGCTGCCCCTGCGAGGTCGAAAGTTCCTCTTGTATACTGTCGGCGACGCAGGAGACGAAAAAATGCAGCGACGGGGAGTAAATATAAGATTTTTCTCATGGCTGTGTTTTTTAAATTACCAATCCACCTCTTCTCCGGGGGTGATCTCCTCGGTCGAGGTATCCATCGATGCCGCGAATCCTCGCTCTATGGCCGTGTCGCAAAGCGACAGTTCCGGTGTTTCGTAAATTCGTTTTTCTTCCATGTTTATTTCGATTTAAGCAGTCAGTTCGAGGTCGTCCAAACCCCGAGGTATTCGGGTAGCAATAAAAAAGCCAAAATCTCCGTTTCGCACATCATGCAGAGATTTTGGCCAGAATATCCGCAATGGCCCCTCCGAACAGCACATCGTTCGTGATCGGTTACCGGAGCATTTTCGTAAAGATACGGATTATTTTTCGAATACATGCATCTTGTCGGACAAATTCGTTTTTTTCCACCGAAATACCCGTTTCCAAGCGCTCTGCGGTCTGAGCTCGCAGACGTCGGATCCGGAAATACGGTCCTACGTCCGTTTCCTGCAAGTCAGTATAGCCGACATACCAAAGACAAGGGCGAAACCGGCCAGCGCCGCATAATCGCCCCACAGTTCCCCGAGCGCCGTACCTTTGAGATAGACCGCACGCATGATCCCGATGAAATAACGGGGCGGGAGAAGCCGCGTGATCGCCTGCGCCCAGCCGGGCATCGACGCGATCGGGGTAATCAGTCCGCTCATCAGCACGAAGATCATCACGAAGAAAAACATCACGAACATCGTCTGCTGCATCGTATCGGATCGATTGGCGATCGCCACGCCCAGTCCCGACATCGTGACGATGAAGAGCGCGGCGGCCAGATAGACCGCACCGACCGCGCCGACGGGCGTCAGTCCGTAGACGAGCCATGCCAGCGACATGGCGACCGTCAGCACGGCCAGACCGATGATCCAATAGGGGAATCAGTTTGGCCAGCGTGAAGGTCAGGCGGCCGACGGGCGTGACGTTGATCTGCTCGATCGTCCCGCGCTCCTTCTCTCCCACCAGATTGAGTGCAGGCAGGAAGCCGCACAGCATGATAAGCAGCATGATCATCAGCGCAGGGATCATGTAGGCACGGTAGTCGAGCGTCGGATTGTAGCGGTTCTGCACCGTAATCAGGTCGGGCGACGGTGCGACACCCTCTTCTGCGAGCAGTTCGGCGAGGGTTCCCATGACGGTCTGCACCATATACTGCGAACCGAGACTCCCCTTCAACGCATTCACGCCGTTGGCCGTGATGCTCACCCTGCGGGGCGACCGTTCCGCGATCGAACGTTCGAAATCGTCGGGAATCTCGACGATCACGTCGACATCGCCCCGCTCCAGCGCTGCCAGCGAAGCGCCGTAATGTTCCGTGACACCGTAGAGCCGGAAATAGTCCGAGGCTCCGATCTTCCCGACGAGCCGCCGCGAAGCGGTCGAGCGGTCGTTGTCGACCACCGAGACGCCGACATGACGGACATCCATCGTCGTGATCCACGGAATGACGAGCATCACCATCATCGGAAAGGCGACCGCCATTTTCGGCAGGAACGGATTGCGGAAGAACTGCCGGAACTCCTTGTCGAGTAAAACGAGTAGTGTTCGCATCGTTATTCGAGTTTATCGTTGAACTTTCCGAGCGCCACGCCGATCAGCGCACCGGTCATGACGGCCAGGACGGCGAACTCTTTCAGCACGGCAGCGAAGGGCAACCCCTCGACCATCAATTTGCGCACGGCCTCGATATACCAGCGGGCGGGAACGATACAGGAGATTCCCTGCAAAACGCCGGGCATGTTCTCGATCGGGAAGACCATCCCCGAGAGCATGATGAGCGGCAGGATCAGCAACATGCCCGAAATGAGCATCGCCGTCACCTGGCTGTCGGCCATCGTCGAGATGAAGAGCCCCAGCGCGAGCGCCAGGACGAGATAGAGCAGCGACAGCCCCACCAGTCCCACGACGCTGCCCGACATCGGCACGCCCAGCACGAAACGCGCCAGCAGCAGGATCGTCGCCAGGTTGACGCACGACAGCAGAAAGTAGGGAATCATCTTGGCCACGACGATCCGCAGCGGCCGCACGGGCGACACGAGCAGCACCTCCATGGTTCCGGTCTCCTTCTCTCGGACGATCGACACGGAGGTCATCATGGCGCATATCAACATGAATATCAATCCCATGAGTCCCGGCACAAAGTTGTAGGAGCTCTTCATCTGCGGATTGTAAAGCAGATGCAGTTCGGGCGTCGGCGCGCCGCCCGTCCCCTCCGCCAGCAGGACGCTTCGCAAGTACCCTGCGCCGGAGGAGGCGTCGTTGGGATTCGAGGCATCGAAAATCAACTGGATCGCCGCACCGTCCGGCTCGCCGGAACCGGCCGTCCGCCGGTCGTAGTCGTCGGCGAAGACGACCACGGCCCCGACTTCTCCCGTGCGCAGTACTTCGTCCGCCTCGTCCTGGCGGATGTACCCTCCGAAAGTGAAATAGGGATTGGCCGCGATGCGCTCCACCTGCCGGCGCACCGCTTCGGTCGGATGGGACGCGACGACGGCGAAGTCGATGTTGTTGACCTCGACCGAAATGGCGAAGCCGAACAGCAGCAGCTGCACCACGGGCATCAGCAGCACGATGAGCATCGTGCGCCGGTCGCGCAGGATATGCAGCGTCTCCTTTTCGGACGAACGAGAAGAATCCTTTCATCTTATTCCGAGCGTTTGGCCGTGCGGGCCAGGATGCGGAATACCTCGTCCATCGACCCTGCGGCATATTGTTCTTTCAATTCGGCCGGAGTTCCCAGCGCGCGGATCCGCCCGTCGACCATGATCGACACCCGCGAGCAGTACTCCGCCTCGTCCATGTAGTGCGTGGTAACGAAGACCGTCGTCCCTGCGGCGGCCGTCTCGTAGATCATCTCCCAGAATTGACGGCGCGTCAGCGGATCGACACCGCCCGTCGGTTCGTCGAGGAAGACTATTTCGGGACGGTGGAGCGTCGCCACCGAGAAGGCGAGCTTCTGCTTCCAGCCCAGCGGCAGGGAACCTACCGGCGTATCGGCCTCCGAGCGGAAATCGAGGCGATGCAGCAGCTCGACGGTGCGGCGCAACGTCTGCATCCGCCGAAGACCGTAGATTCCGGCAAAAAGCCGGATATTTTCCCGCACCGTGAGGTCGTCGTAGAGCGAGAAGCGCTGGCTCATGTAGCCGATGCGGCGTTTGATCCGCTCTCCTTCGCGCATCACGTCGTAACCGGCGACCGTACCGCTTCCCGACGTGGGATAGCTCAAGCCGCACAACATCCGCATGGCGGTGGTCTTTCCGGCGCCGTTGGCGCCGAGGAATCCGAAGATTTCGCCCCGCGCCACATCGAACGAAATGCGGTCTACGGCGGTAAAATCGCCGAACCGCTTGCTCAGTTCCCTGACGGATATGATCGGTTCACGCATGGCGCATCAGTTTTATGAACACATCCTCGATTCCCGCCCCGACCGGTCGGAGCGTCACACGGCGGGAATCCCCGCGCGGTGGTCTCGCGGACGAAGCGTCCGGCGTCGAACCCCTCGCCCGCGATCAGGTGGTGCGTCTGGCCGAAGGGGTAACACTCCTTCACGTCGGCATGGCGGCGCGCTTCGAGCAGCAGGCCGTACATATCGTCGCCCGCAAGCGCGTAGAGCGGCTCGTCGAACCGCCCGACGACACCCTGCGGCGTGTCGACGGCCAGGATCTTCCGCCATCGCACAGCGCCACGCGGTCGCAGCGCACCGCTTCGTCCATGTAGGGCGTCGAAACGAGCATCGAAATCCCCTTGCCTTTCAACTCGGAGAGCATATCCCAGAACTCGCTGCGCGACACGGCGTCCACGCCCGTCGTCGGCTCGTCGAGAAGGAGCACCGCGGGCCGGTGGATCAGCGCGCAGCAGAGTGCGAGCTTCTGCTTCATACCGCCGGAAAGCTTTCCCGCACGGCGTGCGCGGAACGGTTCGATCTGGCGATAGATCGGCGCGATCAGATCGTAGTTCTCCGCGATCTCCACCCCGAACAGCGCCGCGAAGAAAGCGAGGTTCTCCCCCACCGACAAGTCGGGATAGAGCGAAAACCGTCCGGGCATGTAGCCTACCCGCTCGCGGATGCGCTTGTAGTCGGCCACGATATCCAGCCCGTCGACCGAGGCGGTGCCGCCGTCGGGTGCGACGAGCGTCGCAAGCAGCCGGAAAAGCGTCGTCTTGCCGGCTCCGTCGGGACCGATCAGGCCGAACAGCTCGCCCCGCCCGACCTCGAACGACACCTCGTCGAGCGCCGTGAGGATACCGTAACGTTTGGTCAGGGCGTGAATCTCTATGGCATTCCGCATCGTCGTCGCACTTAGAGTTTCACCTCTCCGTAAAGGCCGATCTTCAACCGGCCGTCGTTCTCGACGGCGATCTTCGCCGCATAGACCAGTCCGGCCCGCGAATTTCGGGTCTGAATGGTTTTGGGAGTGAATTCGCTCTCGGAGGCGATCCACACGATGCGTCCCGGATAGTCGAGCTGCCGCTCCCCGCCGAAATCGGCCGTCACCGTCACCTCCTGGCCCAGACGCAGGTCGGCCAACTGATCCGACGTGAAATAGGCCCGCAAGTAGATGCGGTCGAGGTCGGCGACCTTCATCAACGGCCGACCGACGGAGGCCAGTTCGCCCGCCTCGGCATATTTGGCCAGCACCGTTCCCTGTCACGGAGACGCGATGCGGCACTTGGCGAGCCGGTCTTCGACCTGCGCGATCTGCAACTCGATGGCCGACGAATTCTCGTCGATCGACACGGCATTGTTTTCCAGCGTCGACAACAGCGCGTCCAACTGCCCGCCGAGCACCTTCAACTGCGCGTCGATGTCGTCGAGCTGTTTGGTCGTGGCCGCACCGTCCTTCAACAGGTTCTCCACGCGGCGGCGTTCGGTCTGCTGTTTGGCGATCTGCTCGCGCAGCGACGCGGCCTGTTTCCCGATGTCGGGACGGCCGCTCCGCACCGAAGCGCGCTGACGTTCCAGCTGCAATTTCTGCAAATAGAGCTGTACGGTGTCGATGGCACCGACCTGCCTGCCGGCTCGGAGCACGTCACCCTCTTCGGCGTCGAAGCGGGAGGATACGCCCGGCAGCTTCGGCCGACACGACGATCTCCGTGGCTTCGAACGTCCCCGTGGCATCGAAATCCCCGTCGCCCCCGCAGGAGGCTACCAACAGCGGGATCGCACCGTAAATAATGAATCGTTTCATGGTCTTATCGGTTTATCGTATGTTTCAATTCATAGATCGTCTTCACCAACTCGATCTCCCGCGCCGACCGTGCCGTGGCGGCCGTCGCCTCCTCGGTGATCTTGCGCAGCAGGTCGTTGGTATCGATCACCCCGTTGCGGAGCTTCGATTCTGCGGCTTCGCGCACCGCACGGCGCAGCTGCACGATGCGGTCGTCGTCGGCCAGCGCGCGGCGCAGGCGGGCGATGTCGCCGCTCTCCTCGACGGTCTGCAACCGTGTGTTGAAGAGGAAGACGTCGCGCTGCACATCGAGCTGCCGCTGCGCCGTGCGGAGTTTGCCCAGCGAATTCTTCTTCGTGTAGAACGCCCCGAAATTCCACGACATCCGGAATCCGACGAGCGCATTCCACGACCAGTCGTTCGCCATCATGCTCTCGAAGTAGTCCATGCCCGGATACCCGTAATATCCCTGCGCGAAGAGTCCGAAACGGGGACGGGTCGCCGATTTCACCAGCCGTCGCTGCGCCGCGAGCTTCTCGGCCTGCGCATCGAACAGCGCCAGTTCGGGACGGGCGGCCTCGAACGAAGCGGGCTCCGCGACGTCCGGCCGCACGAGCGCCCGACCGGCCAGCTCCTCTCCGATGAAAAGTTCCAGCATCCGGCGGTAGCTCTCACGCGAGGCTTCGACCTGCGCGAGCTGCTGCTCGACGGTCAGCAGTTCGGCTTCGACGGCATCGGCATCGCTCTGCATCGCCGCACCGTTGCGTTGCAGCGAACGCACCTTGTCGAGGTTGCTCCGCAGCAGTCCGAGCGTCAGTTTCGTCTGCGCGACCCGTTCGTCGAGCAGCAGAATGCCGAAATAGAGGTCGTCCACCCGCCCCTCCAACGCATAGAGATCGACATCCGTCACCTGCCGTTGTTCGGCGGCTTCGGCTTCGGCGATGCGTTTGTCGGCAGCCGACTTTCCGCCGTCCCAAATCGTCTGGGTCACTTCCAACTGCACTTTATATTGGTCCTTATTCATCCCCGGCATCCCTACGCCGTACTGGGTAAGCATACCGGTCAGCGCATCGGGGAACGCGGGCACGGCGGTCTGCCACGTGGCCTGCGCCGAAAGCGACAGCTGCGGCAGCCACTCCCGCCGTGCATTCGAAAGCGTGTACTCCTCCGTCTGCCGCACCAGGTCGTAGCGCCGGATTTCGGGGTAATGGTTCCGCGCCAGCAGACGGCACGAGTCGAGCGTCAGTTGGGCGCCGGCCGAACCCCAGACCAGCAGACACCCGCACAGTAAAACGATCCGTTTCATGAGTCGCATTTTTTAAGCCGCCGCAGGATCACCTCCGTGTTTTCCGCCCTGCGCCGTGCGAAAAAACGTTCGCGGTCGGCCGTGAGGTCCCCCAGAATCGGTTCGATGACAGGATAGGCGATGAACGGAAAGACGTTGAGCGAGATGATGTCGAGCAACAGCATCCGCACGTCGATCCTTTCCGTTTCGCCGCGGTCGGCCGAGGCGTCGAGCTCCTGCTGGATGTCGCACATCAGGACGCCTGCGATCTCACGGATGCGCGCCTGCATCGTTTCATAACGTTCCGGCCGCGAAAAGACTTCGTTGACGATGAAGCGCGGCATGTCGGGATTGGCCATGATGAAATCGAAATGCCGCTCGATTCCGTCGCGCAGCCGCTCCGCCAGCGGCAATCCCGGCTGCCCGAAGGCTGCCAGCACCGATTCGCCCATCAACCGCATCTTCTCGTCGAGGATACGTTCGAACAGTTGTTCCTTCGTCCGGAAATAGTAGTGCAGCATGGCGTGCGTCACGCCGGCCGCTTCGGCGATCGAGGTCGTCCGCGCCCCCGCGAATCCCTTGGCGATGAATTCGCGTTCGGCCGCTTCGAGAATCGCCTGCTGCTCCTTGTTCCGCATCGGTTTCTCTCCCATTCTACCTTTGTTTAACATTTTGATTTAACAATTTTGATTTAACAATTTTGTCAGTGCAAATATACGAAGAGTTTCGAAACATTCAACAATTTTGTTAAATTTTTTTCCGGAATAATTTCACTCTCGCCCTCCGTTACGCCGTCCGGATCGGGCGGACGGATATGCGACGGGACGGCCTGACCGGCAGGAACGCATCGCAATTCCGACCGGAGACACACCCCACAACCGGACGGCAGGATTCCGCGACGGCCGCCGCAGGAGCATGTCGACAATTTCGAATTTTGTCGTACCTTTGCCGCAAAGAACGCGAACCGCAATGGCGAAAATTCTGATTATCGACGACGAACCCCAACTGCGTGCGTTGCTGGCGCGCATCATCGGACTGGAAGGATACGACGTGGAGCAGGCTTCGGACTGTACCACGGGCCTCCGGCTGCTCAGCCAATACGAACCCGACGTCGTGCTGTGCGACGTCAAACTGCCCGACGGCAACGGCGTGGAACTGGTCGGCAGCATCAAGGAGGCCGCGCCGGCCACCGAAGTGATCCTGCTGACGGCCTACGGCAATATCCCCGACGGCGTGCAGGCCATCAAGAACGGCGCATTCGACTACATCACCAAAGGCGACGACAACAACAAGATCCTGCCGCTGCTGAGCCGTGCGACGGAGAAGGCACGGATGCAGCGCCGACTGGCGCGTTTCGAGGCGAAACTCTCCGACGAACATTCGTTCGACCGCATCATCGGTTCGTCGGAGGCGCTCCGACAGGCCGTGAACCTCGCGCGCAAAGTCGCTGCGACGGACACGTCGGTACTGCTCACCGGCGAGACCGGAAACGGGCAAGGAGGTCTTCGCGCAGGCGATCCACCAAGCCGGCCCGCGCGCGAAGGAGGCGTTCGTCGCCGTCAACTGCTCGGCTTTCTCCAAGGAGCTGCTCGAAAGCGAATTGTTCGGCCACCGTGCCGGCAGCTTCACGGGTGCCACCAAGGATAAGAAGGGGCTGTTCGAGGAGGCCGACAAGGGACGCTGTTTCTCGACGAGATCGGCGAGATGCCCGTCGAGCTGCAGGCCAAGCTGCTGCGCGTGCTCGAATGCGGCGAGTTCATCAAAATCGGCGAGACCCGCCCGACCAAGGTCGACCTGCGGATCATCGCCGCCACGAACCGCGACCTCGAAAAGGAGATCGCCGCCGGGAATTTCCGCGAAGACCTCTATTTCCGGCTCTCGGTCTTCCGCATCCAGCTGCCCGCCCTGAGCCAGCGGCGCGAAGACGTCGCGGAATACGCCCGCTACTTCGTCGGGCAGTTCGCCGCCAAGATGGGAAAACGCATCGAAACCATCGACGACGCATACATCACCGCGCTGGAACGCCATACATGGCACGGCAACGTCCGCGAACTGCGCAACGTCGTGGAGCGCAGCCTGATCATGGCCGACGGCGAACGGCTCTCCGCCGATACGCTGTCGCCCGAATTCCGCGCCGGCGCCGGCGCACCTCCCGATTCGCTGGCACTCGACGCGCTCGAACGGCATCATATTCTGAAAGTCCTCGAATACGCCAAGGGCAACAAAACCGAAGCCGCCCGCCTGCTGGGCATCGGCATCGCGACACTCTACCGCAAGTTGGAAAGTTACGGCGTCAAGTAGACACGCACCGTTTCATTCCGAGAAGGGCGTCTTATCATTTTGATAGGACGCCCTTCTTTTTTCGGCGCATCGCGAAAGAGCGTAAACGCCTATTCCAAAGCGGATTGAATAAAAAGGCGTTTTTTTGGCACCGCCTTCGTATAGAAGTCGGCACGAACCAAACGGAGGATGCGAAATGCAGGTGATACTAATGATTCTGTTTTTTGCGGCATCGGATGCCTGTTCGATCGCATGATGTGCGGTTTCGTGAAAAAAAAAGTTGTCTAACTCAAAAAAGCTGAAGCGATGAATGCAATCGTACTTTTCATCCTGCTCTGCGCCTTAGGGGCGTTGTGCTATTGGTTTTATTTCAAATGTGTGGATTGGTTCGAAAAAATTTAATGGAAAATGTTTACAGGATTGCTTATTCTGAGTATCATCGGATTCATCTACTTGATGTATGTGCTCGTTAAACCCGAAAGATTCTGATTGTCTGACCCCGAAAACGCTAAATAAATGAATACCGAAATTTTAGGCGTTATCTGCAATGGGTGGCTCTGGTGGTGCTTTGCTATCCGCTGGGACGCTACATTGCCAAAGTATACCGAGGTGAAGCGCACGTGGCTCGACTTCATGGCTCCGCTCGAAAGGGGCATTTACAAGGTATGCAGCATCGATCCCGACGAGGATATGGACTGGAAGAAGTTCCTCAAAGCACTGCTGATGGTCAACCTCTTCTGGTTCTTCTGGGGCATGCTGCTGCTGGTTTTCCAGGGCTGGCTGCCGCTCAACCCCGACGGCAACCCGGGACAGTCGCCCGACCTGGCGTTCAACACCTGCATCTCGTTCATGGTCAACTGCAACTTCCAGCATTACAGCGGCGAGACGGGGCTGACCTACTTCACGCAGCTGTTCGTCATCATGCTCTTCCAGTTCGTCACCGCCGCCTGCGGCATGGCCGCCATGGCCGGCATCATGAAGGCGCTGGCGGGCAAAACGACGAAGACCATCGGCAACTTCTGGGTCTTCTGGTCAAGAGCACGACCCGTATCCTGATGCCCCTGTCGCTTCGGTCGGCATCCTGCTCGTCATCAACGGCACGCCCGATGTCCTTCGACGGCAAGCAAACGCTCACGACGCTCGAAGGCGCCGAGCAGGTCATCTCGCAAGGCCCCACCGCAGCCATCGTGCCGATCAAACAGCTGGGTACCAACGGCGGCGGTTATTTCGGCGTCAACTCTTCGCACCCGCTCGAAAAATCCCAACGCCTTCACGAATATGTTGGAGTGCTGGTCGATCCTGATCCTTCCGATGGCGATGGCCTTCGCGTTCGGCTTCTACGTCGCGTCGCCGCAAGCTGGCCGCATGGATTTTCGCCGTGATGCTCTTCGCCTTACCGCGGGCGTCGTCTTTTCGGTTCCGGCAGGAGACGGGCGGCAGCCGGCAGTATCGACGGATGGGTATCGCGCAGGAGCTCGGTCGATGGAGGGCAAGGAGATCCGCATCGGTTCGGCGGCTTCGGCCATGTGGGGCATGACGACGACCGTCACCTCGAACGGGTCGGTCAACTCGATGCACGATTCGCAGACCCCGCTGAGCGGTATGCTGCAAATGCTCAACATGCAGATCAACTGCTGGTTCGGCGGCGTGGGAGTAGGGTGGATGAACTACTTCGCATTTCTTATTATCGCGGTCTTCATCAGCGGCACTGATGGTGGGCCGTACGCCGCGAGTTCCTTGGCAAAAGGTCGAGGCGCGAGAGATGAAGATCGCCACGCTGGTCGTGCTGCTGCATCCCTTCCTGATCCTCGTCGGCACGGGCATCTCGGCCGCCGTGGCCGCCGCGAACCCCGAAATAGGGTGGCTGAACAACCCCTCGTTCCACGGATTGAGCGAAATGCTCTACGAATACACCTCCTCGGCGGCCAACAACGGCTCGGGATTCGAGGGACTGGCCGACAACACGCCGTTCTGGAATATCTCGACGGGCATTGCGCTGATCATGGGCCGCTACTTCCCGATCGTGGGGCAGGTCGCCATAGCCGGGCTGCTCGCTTCGAAGAAGTATATTCCCGAAAGTGCCGGTACGCTCCGACCGACACGGGAACCTTCTCGCTGATGACTTTCGCCGTCATCATCATCGTTGCGGCGCTCTCGTTCTTCCCTGCGCTGGCACTGGGCCCGATCGCCGATTACCTGACCTTCTAAAATGCCTGTTACGACTATGAAACGAAACAGAAATAACTCGCTTTTCGACCGTACCCTGCTGCGCCAGAGCCTTGCGCGCTTCGTTCCAGAAGCTCGACCCGCGCAGATGATCAAGAACCCGATCATGTTCACCGTCGAGGCCGTCACCTTCGCCATGTTGCTGCTGATCGTCCGGATCGCCGTGACGGGCGACACGTCGCAGGGTTCGCTGCTCTACAACCTCGTGATTTTCGCCGGTACTTCTCTTAACGGTGCTCTTCGCCAACTTCGCCGAGGCCATTGCCGAGGCGCGCGGCAAGGCGCAGGCCGACTCGCTGCGCAAGACCCGTGAGGAAACCCCTGCCAAGCGGATCGACCCCGACGGACAGTCGCATATCGTCAGCAGTTCCGAACTGAAGCAGGGCGACCTATTCGAGTGCGTCGCGGGCGACACCGTCGCCGCCGACGGCGAGATCGTCGAGGGGCCTGGCGTCGATCGACGAGAGCGCCATCACGGGCGAATCCGCCCCTGTGATCCGCGAGGCGGGCGGTGACAAAAGCTCCGTCACGGGTGGCACGAAGGTGCTCTCCGACCGCATTCTCGTGAAGGTCACGGCACGGCCGGGCGAGAGTTTCCTCGACAGGATGATCGCCCCTGGTCGAAGGCTCCTCGCGCCAGAAGACGCCCAACGAAATCGCGCTGACGATCCTGCTGGCCGGGTTCACGCTCGTTTTCGTCATCGTCTGCGCCACGCTCAAGCCCTTCGCCGATTATGTGGGGGCCAATATCACCGTCGCGGCGTTCATCTCGCTGTTCGTCTGCCTGATCCCGACCACCATCGGCGGCCTGCTGTCGGCCATCGGCATCGCCGGTATGGACCGCGCCCTGCGGGCCAACGTCATCACCAAGTCGGGCAAGGCCATCGAGACTGCCGGCGACATCGACACGCTGCTCCTGGACAAGACCGGCACCATCACCATCGGCAACCGCAAGGCCACGCGCTTCTATCCGGTCGACGGGTTCGGGTGCCCGGGAGTTTGTCCGGCTGTGCGTCCTCTCGTCGGTCGTCCGATCCGACGCCCGAAGGCAAATCCGTCGTCGAGCTGGGTGCCGAGCAGGGCATCAAGACCGATCCCCTGCAACTGGTCGGCGTGCGGATGGTGAAGTTCACCGCCGAAACCAAGTGCTCGGGTGTGGACATGCCCGACGGCCGCCGTATCCGCAAGGGAGCCGCGGAAGCGATCTCCGCATCGCCGCCGAGCACGAAAACCCCTGCCCGGCCGGAATCGAAGCCACCGTGCGCCATCTCCGAGAACGGCGGACACCGCTCATAGTCTGCGAGGACGAGCGGATCAGGGGGGTGGTCGAGTTGCAGGACATCATCAAGACGGGTATCCGCGAGCGCTTCGAGCGGCTGCGCAAGATGGGCGTGAAGACCGTGATGGTCACGGGCGACAACCCGCTGACGGCCAAATACATCGCCGAGAAGGCAGGCGTCGACGACTTCATCGCCGAAGCACGCCCCGAGGATAAACTCGAATACATCCGCCGCGAGCAGCGAGCCGGTAAACTGGTCGCCATGATGGGCGACGGCACGAACGATGCCCCGGCGCTGGCGCAGGCCGACGTGGGCGTGGCGATGAACAGCGGTACGCAGGCCGCCAGGAGGCCGGCAACATGGTCGACCTGGACAATGACCCCACGAAGCTGATCGAGATCGTCGAGATCGGCAAGCAGCTGCCTGATGACGCGCGGCACGCTCACGACCTTCTCGATCGCCAACGACGTGGCCAAGTACTTCGCCATCGTCCCGGCGCTGTTCATCGCCTCCATCCCTTCGTTGCAGGCTCTGAACATCATGCACCTCGATTCGCCCGAAAGCGCTATCCTGTCGGCCGTGATTTTCAACGCGGTCATCATCCCGTTGCTGATCCCGCTGGCGCTGCGCGGCGTGACGTACAAGCCGATCGGGGCTTCGGCCCTGCTGCGCCGCAACCTCTTCATCTACGGGCTCGGCGGCTTGATCGCCCCGTTCATAGGCATCAAACTGATAGACATGTTAATAAGCATATTCTTTTTTAAAGCATTGCTTCAACTATGAAAAACCTTTGGATTTCACTCAAGATAACGCTGGCAATGTGTATCGTGCTCGGCGTGGGATATGTACTCGTGCTGCGCGCGGCATTCGGCCGTCGCAGGTCCCCAACGGCGGGGAAGGCCGACGTGGTGACGCTCGACGGACAGGGTCGTCGGCGCCGCGAACGTAGGCCAGCAGTTCACCGGCGGGCGCTATTTCTGGGGGCGTCCCTCGTCCGTGGATTACAACGGCGGCGGCTCGGGCGGCAGCAACAAGGCTACGACCAATCCCGAATACCTGGCCGATGTGGAGCAGCGCGTGCAGGATTTCCTCGCGGCGCATCCTTACCTCTCCCGCGGAGGTGCCCTCGGAAATGGTGACAGCCAGCGGTTCCGGGCCTCGATCCCGACATCTCGCCCCGCGGGGCGCAGGTGCAGGTGCGCCGCGTCGCCGCGGCCCGCGGGCTGGACACCGTCCGCTACGGTACGGCATCTGGTCGACTCGCTGACGCAAAAACCGTGGCTGGGGCTTTTCGGCACGGCGAAGGTCAACGTCCTGCGCCTGAATATCGCGCTGGAAACCCTGCAACCGAACGTCGCCTCGTTTGGAAGGCGGGTGCAAGGATGTATCCCCGGAAAACTAAAAACTACATGAAACGGATAAAAAGAAAACTGAAAAGGATAAATATATGAAACGCTGGATCGTAATTCTGCTAACCGCCATGGCGGTAATGCTCACAAATCGACCTTCTGTGCGCCCGGGCAGGGCGGTGTGGAAATTTCGGGTGGCACCGACCTCGTGAGCGGCTATGTATGGCGCGGTGTCTGGGAAGCGGGCGTGAGCCTTCAGCCCACGCTGGCACTGGCTGCCGGGAATTTTTCGGTGGCCGCCTGGGGTTCGGTCGATTTTGCGGCGACCTCCTACAAGGAGATGGACTTGACGATGGCTTATGCCCTCGGCCCCGTGACTTTCTCGCTGGCCGACCTTTACTGGGAAGGCGGCGCCGGTGACCGGGGCACAATCAGTCGTAACTATTTCCGTTTCGGTGCCGACTCCCCGCACCGTGTCGAGGCCGGGATCGCCTGGTGCATCTCGCCCCGAGTGCCCCTGACCCTGGCATGGAACACGGTGCTGTTCGGAGCCGCGGATGTCGATGCCACCGGCGACCGTGCCTATGCCACCTACCATCGAGGCATCCTATCCTTTTGCCGTGAAGGGCATAGATATGAAGGCCGGCGTGGGTGTCGTGCCGTGGAACGCCGCCGTCGGTACCTACGGCATCGACCGCGATTTCTATGTGCAAAACGTCTTCGTCAATGCAGCGAAGAGTCTGGACGGTAGCGGGTCGTTGCAACTGGGACTTTTCACTTCGCTGAGCTGGAACCCGGCGGCCGAGGACGTTAATTTCGTGGGCGGAATATCGTTCCGCATGTGATTATGGACAAGGAAGGCAGTGTTCAGCGGTTCCTGGATCTGATCCGCCGCTCGCACCGGGGCAAGTTCAAAATCTACATCGGCATGAGTGCCGGGGTGGGTAAGAGCTACTGCATGTTGCAGGAAGCGCATCAGTTGCTCGACGCAGGCGTGGACGTCTGCATCGGCTATATCGAAACGCACGGCCGCGCCGGAACGGAAGCCCTTGTCGAAGGGCTTCCGCCTCGTGCCGCGCCGCAGACTCTTCTACAAGGGCAAGGAACTGGAGGAGATGGACACGCAGGCCATCCTGAACCTGCATCCCGAGATCGTGGTCGTGGACGAACTGGCGCACACCAATATCGAAGGCAGCGGCAATCCCAAGCGGTGGCAGGACGTGATGCAGATTCTCGACGCGGGATCAGCGTCATCTCGGCGGTCAACATCCAGCATATCGAGGGGCTGAACGAGGTCGTGCAGGAGATCACGGGCATCGAGATCCGCGAGCGGGTCCCGGACAGCGTGCTGGCGATGGCCGACGAGAGTGGTGAACATCGACCTCACGGCCGACGAACTGATCGAACGGCTGAAAGCCGGAAAGATCTACCGCCCCGACAAGATCGCCGCGGCGCTCGGCAACTTCTTCACGCAGGACAACCTGCTGCAACTGCGCGAACTGGCGCTGAAAGAGGTGGCGCTGCGCGTGGAAAAGAAGGTCGAGAACGAGGTCGCCGCAGGCGACAAGTGCCGCCACGACAGGTTGCTGGCCGTCATCGACTCCTCGGAAAAGCGGTCGCGCCGCGTGATCCGCAAGACGGCGCGCATGGCCACGCACCTGAACGCCGCCTTCACGGTGCTCTACGTGCAGGGCGACCGCGAGGCCGACGACCGCATTCCGCTGGCCCGGCAGCGTTACCTGATCAACAACCTGAACCTCGCCACGGAGCTCGGCGGCGAAATCCGCCGGGTGCATTCCAACCGTCCGGTCGAGGCGATCCTCGAAACCTGCCGGGAACAAAAAAAATCAGTATCGTCTGCGTCGGGCGGCCCGAATTTTCATTATTTTCGCTGCTGAAGAACGCGATCGTGCTGCGTAGCCTGATCGGCCGCCTGTCGCGTATGAACATCGACCTTTTTATTATGTCATGACTATGAAGATACAAGGGAGGCTTACCCTGGGCATCGGCGTGCTGTTCGCCATGATCCTGTTGCTCGGCATCCAGTCGGTCAGCTATGTCCGCCAGCTTTCGCGCGCTACGGGCACCATCCTGGCCGACAACTATAATTCGCTGCAATACGCCGGGGACATGCTCCGTTCGCTGAACGGCATCGGCCAGGATTCCGTCTCGCGGCACGCCCTGCGCCAGAGCCTGGCGCTCCAGCAGCAGAACATCACCGAAGTCAGCGAAAAGGAGCTTACGGCGGCCTTGCAGCAGCATGTCGCCAGCCTGAGCGACCCCGTCACCGAGGCCGAGATACAGACCGTGCGTGCCGACCTCTACCGCATTATGGAGGTGAACATGGCGGCCATCCGGGCCAAGAGCTCGCAGGTCGAGGAGCGTGCCGACTATGTCATGTGGTGGCTGATCGTCGTGGCCGCCCTGTGCGCCCTGGTAGCGGGCGCCGTGCTGGTGTGGTTCCCGCGGATGGTGCTGCGCCCGATCGACGAGCTGAAGAAGGGGATCAAGGAGATCGCCAGTCATAATTACGGCAAGCGGCTCGACTTCACGGGCAACCGCGAGTTCGAATCCGTCGCCGAGTCGTTCAACAACATGGCGGCCAAGCTCGACGAGTACCGCCGCAGTTCGCTCGACGACCTGATGACGGCCAAGACGCGGATCGAGGCGATCGTCAATTCGCTCCACGAACCGATCATCGGTCTCGATCCCCGGAAGACCATCCTCTTCATGAACCGCGAGGCGCTGTCGGTGCTCAACCTGCCCGAAACCGTCATCGGGCGCTATGCCGCCGAGGTGGCGCTCGCCAACGACCTGCTCCGGCGCCTGCTGCGCGAGCTTTACGGCGAGAAGAAAACGCCGGGCAGGAACCGCTGAAGATCTATGCCGACAACAAGGAGAGCTATTTCCAGATGGAAGATACGCCGCTCTACATCATGCCGGTCGGCAGCCGGGAGCAACAGTTCGTCGGCAACCTGATCGTCCTGAACAACATCACCAAGTACAAGGAGCTGGACTCGGCCAAGACCAATTTCATCTCGACGGTTTCGCACGAGATGAAAACTCCCATCTCGTCGATCCTGATGAGCCTGCAACTGCTCGGCGACAACCGTCTCGGGCAGCTCAACGAAGAACAGAAACAACTCGTGGGCAGCATCCGCGAGAGCAGCGACCGCCTGTTGAATATCACGGGCGAATTGCTCAACATGACGCAGGTCGAGTCCGGGAAACTCAGGCTCATGCCCAAGGTCGTGAAGCCTGTCGAACTGATAGACTATGCTGTAAAGGCGACACAGGTTCTGGCCGAGCGGTTCTGCTGCTTCGTCGAGGTGGACTATCCCGAAAGATCTCGAAACTCTTCGTCGACAACGAGAAGATCGCATGGGTCATCACCAACCTGCTCTCGAACGCCATCCACCATTCCCCCGAGAATTCGCGCATCATCGTCGGGGCCGTGCAGCATGAAAAGGCGGTCGAGATTTTCGTGCAGGATTTCGGACGGGGCATCGACCCGCGTTACCACAAGAGCATCTTCGAGCGCTATTTCCGCGTCCCGGGAACCAAGGTGCAGGGCAGCGGGCTGGGGCTGGCCATCTCGAAGGAGTTTGTCGAGGCGCACGGCGGTACGATCTCGGTCGAAAGCGGGATCGGCAAGGGAAGCCGCTTTTCGATCCTGTTGCCGGCATAGCGCCCCTGCCGGGGGAGGCCCCTCACAGCGCGCCGAAGCCGCAGGCATCGTGCCTGCGGCTTCCCCGTTTTCGTTTGCCCGGACGGAATTGTCCGGTGTGGCGACGGCAGGCGGCAGCGGGAAAGAAATAAAATTCGCATTTTCCCCGGCTTTCTCCGTATTTATTTATTTTGCCTGTTGCAGACGGCCAATTACCGTAGAAAAAAAGCTTGTTTAAAGTAAAAATTATTATCTTTGCGGGAGTACAGCACCAAACCAAATAATCATTGCGAATTATGGTCGATTCTTTTTTTGGGACAAGCCGAAGAAGGCAATAAAAACCGCTCTGCTGAAACTGCAGTTGATCGGACACTACATCATGGGAGGGATTTCAGTATCACGGATCTGAGCCATGAAATGAACCTGTCGGTGCCGACGGTCACCAAACTGGTCAGCGAACTGATCGAAGAGGGCTTCGTGCACGATTTCGGGAAACAGGGCACTGCCGGAGGGCGCCGGCCCAACATCTACGGATTGAACCCTTATGCAGGTTATTTCGTCGGTGTCGACATCAAGAAGGACATCATCACCCTGGCGATCATCAATTTCAAGGGGCAGGTCGTCGACATGCGCGATTGCGTGCCGTTCGTCATGGAAAATTCGGTGCAGGCGCTTCGACCGGTTGTGCGACGTGGTCAACGGGTTCATCGCCAAGAGCACGATCGACCGTGCCAAGATTTTTTCGGTCGGCTTCAACCTCTCGGGGCGGGTCAATTCCAAGACCGGGTACAGTTACAGCTATTTCTTTGTCGAGGAGGAGCCGCTCACGATGCTGCTGGAGAAACGCCTGGGCTGCAAGGTCTATGTCGAGAACGATACCCGGGCGATGACCTACGGGGAGTACATGTGCGGTGTGGGTAACAACGAGGATACGATGATATTCGTCAATGCCAGCTGGGGTTTGGGCGTCGGGTTGGTCATCGACCGCAAACTGTTCTACGGCCGGTCGGGATTCTCGGGCGAGTTCGGCCATTTCCCGCTGCTCGACAACGAGGTGATATGCCGGTGCGGCAAGCGCGGCTGCCTCGAAACCGGCGCTTCGGGCTCGGCCGTACACCGTATATTCATGGAGAAGCTGGCGCAGAAACGTGTTTCGATACTTTCCGACAAGTACAATCGCGGCGAGCAGATCCTGCTGGAGGATATTCTCGAAGCGCTGGGGCAGGAAGACGTGCTTGCCATCGAAGTCATGGAAACCGTCGGGCATACGCTCGGCAAGGCCATGGCGGCTCATCAACCTCTTCAATCCCGACCTCATCGTGCTGGGGGGACGCTGGCCGTGGCCAAGGATTATATCATGTTGCCGCTTAAGAGTGCCATCAATAAATATTCGCTGCAACTCGTGAATAAGGATACTACCATAAAACTCAGTAAGTTGGGTGAAAAAGCCGGGGCCGTGGGCGCCTGTATGCTGAGCCGTAGCAAGATGCTGGGGCTGATGTAGTCCGGAACCAAAAAAATTAGCTATAAAGAGAAGTCCGTAGCCTTACGGACTTTTTTTATACCCGTTATTGCCCGATATTACCTGTCGCAAATGTTTTTTTAGTCGATTAGAATAAAAAAAGACTATAATATTGCCTCATTGTAAATTTATTTATTATATTTGCATAGAAAAAACGATAAAATTTACTTTATTTTTATGCAAACTATAAAAATCCCGTCTGATATGAAAAACTTCGAGTCGAAGGAATTTTCTTAAGAAAGTAGCTGTGACGGCGGCTTCGGCTGTCGCCGTCCCCGGACTGGTCAAAAGGCAGCTTCGGAGTTGGGTGCAGAAGGGATGGACGATGCCCTGGCCGCATCCGCTCCGGGGCACGGCGGGCTGATCGTCCCAAAGGGGGAAAGGGTTGCGCATCACGGGTACGTTCCTCGACGAAATTTCGCACGACATCCCGCACCAGAACTGGGGCGAAGAAGGAGTGGGACGCCGATTTTCGCCATATGAAGTCGATCGGCATCGACACGGTGATCGGGATTCGCTCGGGCTACCGCAAGTTCATCACCTACCCTTCGCCCTACCTGCTCAAAAAGGGTGTTACATGCCGTCGGTCGACCTGCTCGACCTGTTCCTGCGCCTGGCCGGCAAGTACGGCATGAAGTTCTACTTCGGGCTTTTTTACGACTCGGGCGAATACTGGGACACGGGCGACATGTCGCATGAGGTCGAACATAACAAATATGTAATCGACGAGGTGTGGAACATGTACGGCCGCAAATACGAGAGTTTCGGCGGCTGGTACCTGAGTGGCGAGATCAGCCGTGCCACCAAGGGTGCCATCGGGACGTTCCATGCCCTGGGCAAACAGTGCAAGGAGGTTTCCGGCGGACTGCCCACGTTCATCTCGCCGTGGATCGACGGCAAGAAGGCGGTGATGGCCAGCGGGAGCAAACTGACCAAGGAGCAGGCTGTTTCCGTCGAGCAGCACGAACGCGAATGGGACGAGATATTCGACGGGATTCACGATGTGGTGGATGCCTGTGCGTTTCAGGACGGGCATATCGACTACGACGAGCTGGATGCCTTCTTTGCGGTCAACAAACGCCTGGCCGACAAGTACGGCATGCAGTGCTGGACCAATGCCGAGAGCTTCGACCGCGACATGCCCATCAAGTTCCTCCCCATCAAGTGGGACAAGCTGCGCATGAAGCTGGAGGCAGCCGGGCGTGCGGGTTACGACAAGGCCATCACCTTCGAATTTTTCGCATTTCATGAGCCCCCAGTCGGCATACCTGCAGGCGGGACATCTCTTCGACCGTTACAAGGAATACTTTAACATCCGTTAGCCGATGAAATCACAGACGAATACGGGATATGTGGCATTCCTGTCACTGGTAGCCGCCATAGGCGGGATTTTGTTCGGGTATGACACGGCGGTCATTTCGGGTACGATATCCGGTGTGGCTTCGCAGTTCTCGCTGGACGCCATGCAGCAGGGATGGTTCGTCGGGTGTGCGCTCGTCGGTTCGATCGGCGGCGTGGCCGTGGCCGGTGTGCTGAGCGACCGTTTCGGGCGCAAGCTGACGATGTTGCTGTCGGCCGTGCTGTTCACCGTTTCGGCCGTCGGCTGTGCCGTCAGTGCCGACTTCATCCAACTGGTCGTTTACCGCATCGTGGCGGGCGGTGTGGGCATCGGCGTGGTGTCGATCGTTTCACCGATGTATATTTCCGAGGTCGCCGTGGCGCGCTGGCGCGGGACACTCGTGTCGCTTTACCAGCTGGCCATCACGGTCGGGTTCCTGGCGGCCTACCTCGTGAACTTCCAGATACTCAAATCGGCCGAAACGGCCGCCTACGCCTCCCCGTGGATGCAGAAGATATGGGTTACGGAGTTGTGGCGCGGCATGTTCGGTGCCGAAACGCTGCCTGCGTTGCTCTTCTTCACCGTTATATTCTTCATTCCCGAAAGCCCCCGCTGGCTCGTGCTGCGCGGCCGCGACGTCGCGGGCGCATGCCGTGTTGCAGCGTATCTACCGTTCGTCGGAAGCCGCCGACGAGGAGATCGTTGCCGTACACGGCACGGCTTCCGCTTCGTCGAAGTCCGAATGGCGCGTGCTGTTCGAACCGGGTATCCGCAAAGGCGGTCGTCATAGGCGTTTTTCATCGCCATCCTGGGGCAGTTCATGGGCGTGAACGCCGTGCTGTACTACGGCCCGACGATCTTCGAAAATGCAGGGCTGTCGAGCGGCGATTCGCTCTTCTCGCAGGTGCTCGTGGGTGTGGTCAACATGCTGACCTCGGTGCTGGCGCTTGTCATCATCGACCGCGTGGACGCAAACAACTGGTCTACTGGGTGTGTCGGGCATGATCGTTTCGCTGCCTGCATCGGGTTCTATTTTTGTGCGGCGCGGCGCGGGATTGCCCAGCGTATTCCTGCTGGTGTTCTTCCTGGCCTATATTTTCTGCTGCGCCGTTTCTATCTGTGCCGTGGTGTGGGTGCTGCTCTCGAGATGTACCCCACCCGGGTGCGCGGGCTGGCGATGTCGATCGCCGGGCTTGCGCTGTGGGTGGGCACCTACACTCATCGGGCAGCTGACGCCCTGATGCTCGAAAACCTTACGCCCGCCGGCACGTTCTTCCTCTTCGCGGCGATGTGCGTCCCCTATATGTTGATTATCTGGCGTGCCGTTCCCGAAACCACGGGGCGCTCGCTTGAAGAAATAGAGAAATACTGGCAAAAAAATGAATAACACGAATAATGAATCCGGTGCTGTGCGCATTCAGGCCGGAGACCTCCGTCGTCTGGATCACCTCCGGGACATCAATTTAACAACCGACATTATGGATTTTCAGAAACTGGCCGGCGAGTATAAGTCGGAGCTGCTGGACAGCGTCCTGCCGTTTTGGCTCGAACACTCCCAGGATAAACAATACGGGGGGTATTTCACCTGCCTCGAACGCGACGGCAGCGTCTACGACACCGACACAAGTTCATCTGGCTGCAAGGCCGCGAGAGGTGTGGCTTTTCTTCGATGCTCTATAACAAGGTGGCGAAACGCCCCGAGTGGCTTGAGTGTGCTTTGCAGGGGGCGGAGTTCCTGAAGAAATACGGCCATGACGGCAATTACAACTGGTATTTCTCGCTCACGCGCGAAGGCCGGCCGCTGGTCGACCCCTACAACATCTTTTCCTATACGTTCGCCACGATGGCCTTCGCGCAGCTGGCCATCGCCTCGGGCGACACTGGGTATGCCGCCATCGCCAAAAAAACTTTCGACCGGGTGCTCGAGAAGCGTTCGAACCCCAAGGGCAAGTGGTGCAAGGCACATCCGGGGACGCGTCCGATCAAGGATTTCGCGCTGCCGATGATCCTGTGCAACTTGTCGCTCGAAATCGAGCAGCTCATCGACAAGCAACTCATCGACCAAACGATCGAAACATGCCTGCACGAGGTGATGGAGGTCTTTTTACCAGAAAGACCTCGGGCTTATCGTCGAGAAATGTCTCGGCGGAAGACAATTCGCTGGTCGACTCCTTCGAGGGACGCTCGGTCAACCCGGGCATTCGCTCGAGGCGATGTGGTTCATCATGGACTTGGGTAAGCGGCTCGGTCGTCCCGAACTGATCGACAAAGCCGTGAAGATCGCGCTTTCGACCATCGAATATGGCTGGGACAAGGAGTACGGCGGCATGTTCTATTTCATGGATCGTCTCGGGCGTCCGCAGCAGCAGCTCGAATGGGACCAGAAACTGTGGTGGGTGCATATCGAATCCGCGATCACGATGATCAAGGCTTACCAGTTGACGGGCAACAAGGAGTGCCTCGCGTGGTTCCAGAAACTGCACGATTACATGTGGACGCACTTCAAAGATCCGAAATATCCCGAATGGTTCGGTTACCTGAACCGCCGCGGCGAAGGTGCTGCTGCCGCTCAAGGGCGGCAAGTGGAAGGGGTGTTTTCATGTTCCGCGCGGACTTTACCAGATCTGGCAGATCCTCGAACAATGCAAATAGGCGGCTCGTTCCCGATGCCTGATAAACGATTTGCCGGCCTCAAACGGTGCCGTGATATTTAAAAGAAACGAAACAAGCATGACACGTATAGGGATTCTTACTTTCGGCGGTGTTGTCCCTCGCAATCGGGCACGTACGTCCCGCACAAGCCAAAACGATACGCCGCACGGTCGACGTGCTGGTTATCGGCGGCACGACTTCGGGCACTTCGGCGGCCATCGCCGCGGCGCGTCAGGGGGCGGCCACGCTGGTCGCGTCGAACCCACGCCCATGCTCGGGGATGTTCTCGGCGCAGGGCGTCCCGGCTGCCGACGGTAACCACCACCTGCCCTCGGGGCTGTGGAACGAATTTCGCGAGGCTCTGCGCGCCCATTACGGCGGGGCCGAAGCGCTTGCCACGGGCTGGGTGAGCAACACGCTCTTTTCGAGCCCCATGTGGCGGACAGCATCTTCAGGGCGATGGCTGCGGCCGAGCCGCGGCTCGAAGTCCTGCACGGGTATGTGCTCGATAAGGTATACAAGCGCGGCAACTGCGTGACGGGCGCCCGTTTCTCGCGTGGCGGGGGCGACAGGCTCGAGGTCTCGGCTCGTATCACGGTCGATGCCACCGACCTGGGCGATGCGCTGCCCATGAGCGGTACGCCCTACCGCATCGGCATGGACGCCCGTGCCGATACGGGCGAGACGCTGGCGCCTGCCGAGGCGAACGACATCGTGCAAGACCTGACTTTTTGTCGCCATCCTCAAGGATTACGGCAAGGGTGCCGACAAGACCATCCCCCCGCCCCGAAGGGGTACGACCCTGCGGAGTTCGCTGCGGCCTGCCAGACCGCTGCGGGGCAGCCGATTTCGGCGGAGGCGATGCTCAACTACGGCCGCCTGCCCAATGGCAAATACATGCTCAACTGGCCGGTCAACGGCAACGACGTCTACATGAATATCGTCGAGGTGCCCTGTGCCCGGCGTGACGACGCCGCGCTGCGCCCCCCGCCCGCGAGAAGACCCTGCGGTTCATCTACTATATCCAGCACGAACTGGGTTTCAGCCACCTGGGGATCGCCGATGACGAGTTCGGCACCGCGGACGGATTGGCATACCTGCCTTACCACCGCGAGGGGCGGCGCCTGGACGGGGTGATCCGCATGACGCTCGATGACGTGACGGATCGTTACGGCCGCCCGTCGTCGCACTTTACCGTACGGGCATTTCGGTCGGCGACTATCCCGTCGACCACCATCACGATTGCCGTCCTCAGATCGGGAAGATACCCTTCCCGCCTGTGCCGTCGTTTTCGGTGCCGATGGCGGGTGATGATCCCTGCCGGACGGCTAACCTGGTGGTTTCGGACAAGGCCATATCGGTTTCAGAACCTTATCAACGGTTCGACACGCCTGCAACCGGTAGTCCTGCTCACGGGACAGGCGGCATTGGGGACGTTGGCGGCCATCGCCGCCCGGGAAGGGTGTACGCCCCGCGAAGTTCCGGTGCGCAGGTTGCAGGCCGCCCTGCTGGCGCAGGATGCGTATATCGCGCCGTTGTACGACGTGAAACCCGGCGACCCCGACTTCGCGATGTTGCAGCGCATCGCAGCGACGGGCATCCTGCGTATGACGGGCGAGCCGTTCCAGTGGGCGAACCGCACGTGGTTCTATCCCGAGCGCGGGATCTCCGTCGGTGAGTTCAGCCGCGGCCTGCACGACTATGCGCCGCAGGTCGAAGTGTCCGACGACCCCGCGCCGCTTACGGCGTCGTCGGCTGCCGCCATGCTCCCGCAAGGCCGGTGCTGCCGTCGCTGCCGACGGTACCGGAGCCCCTGACGCGGCGCGAAGCGGCGCGGATGACGGACGAAGCGCTGCATCCGTTCGACCGCGACGTCGATTTCGAAGGAAACCTGATAAAATAACGAACCATGAAGAAACTCATCCTCCTGCTGCTGGCCGCTGCCGTCGCGACGACCGCAGCCGCACAGGCGCAGCGCGATACGCTGACCTTCAACAACGACTATTATTTCTCCAAACGCAATGTCGAGGAGCTGGTGCCGGTCACCGGGCAAAATATCGTGATGCTGGGCAACAGCCTTACCGAGCGCGGTTTCTGGGCGGAGTATTTCCAGGGGAAACGCGTGCTCAACCGCGGCATCGGCGGCGACTGCATATCGGGCATGATCAACCGCGTGCAGCCGATCGTCGACGGACGACCGAAGGCTATCTTCATCATGGGCGGTGCCAACGACCTGCTTTTCTCGAAGATTTCGAACGAAAAACTCCTGCAGCAATACGAACGCCTGCTGGATATCATCGCCCGGGGAACACCCCGCACGAAGGTCTATATCCAGAGCCTGCTGCCGCTCAACGAGGCGCATAACGAAACTTTTATGAAAGGCAAGAATGCCCGTTTCGCCGAGTTCAACGCCCTGCTGCGTGCCATGGCCGAACGCCGCGGGCTGACCTTCATCGACATCTGGAGCGGTATGCAACGCAACGGGGAACTGCCGAAAAAGAGTACGTTCGACGGCATCCACCTCAAGGCGGCGGGTTATGCCGTGGGATCGAGAAAATCAGGCCCCTACGTCAAAAATAAGCTGCCCGGATGAAAACGTCTGTTTTTTCGCGCTGGCATTGTGCGCGGCGTCGGGGGCCTGCATGGCCGGCGGCGACATGTGCTTCTATGAAGCCTGTTCGGACAAAATCCGCTTTACCGGCCGCGCCGCCGAAAACGGCGACGGCAGCCTGTCGTTCGACTGGAGCGGCTGTCATTTCACGTTCCGTTTCGACGGCAGCCGCTGCGCGATGCGTGCTGCGGATACCGGGCGTAACTACTACAACGTATTCGTCGACGGGCGCCTGTACGGCAAGGCGACCGTTGAGGGAGCCTCGTCGTGCGTGCCCCTCGCCGAAAGGGCTTGCGCCGGGGGCCGCATACCGTGACGGTGCAGAAACGCACCGAAGCCGAGCAGGGGCGCACGACGCTCTACGGCGTCGAGGCCGACGGTGCCCTGCTCGACCTGCCGCCCGCCCCGTCGCGGCTGATCGAGTTCATCGGCGACTCGCATACGTGCGGCTACGGTACCGAAGGAAAAACCGTCTCGGAGCCCTTCACCCCCGAGACCGAGAACTGCGACCTGGCATGGGGGCTGCATCGTGGCGCGCTGTTTCGATGCCGATTACGTGCTCACGGCCCATTCGGGGCAGGGGATCGTCCGTAACTGGGCCGATGAAAAAGGAAACCTCCGACCTGACTATGCGCCAGCGCATCCTGCGGACATTCGACATGACCGACTCGCCGCGGTGGGATTTCCGGGCCTATAAGCCCGATATCGTGGTGATAAAACTGGGCACGAACGATTGCAGCACGGGCATTACACCCTCCGAGGCCGCCTTCGGCAAGGCATTCCGTGAGCTTTACGGCGCCCTGCGCGAACACTACGACTCCGTGCCGATCCTTTACGTCATCCCCGACGGTGCGGAGGCGTTCTATCCCTATATGCAGTCCGTCATGGCCGGCCTGGAGGACGACGACCTGCATTGCGTCATGCATTTTACGGGCATCACCAACCAGGACGGCGACCTGGGGGCCGGGCCCCATCAACCACCGCGGACACCGGAAGTTCGCCGCTGCGGTCATCCCCTACCATCTCGACGATCATGGGGTGGGAGATGCCGATGGAGGTCATTCAATAGCTACTGAAACGATGAAAAAACTATTTTTTTACCGCCCTTGCCCTTGCGGGTTTCCTCTGCGCTGCTGCGCAAACCCAGGACTGGGCGAACCGGCCGTTTCGAACAGGCCAACGACGAGGTGCGCAATCCGAAGGTCGTCCTCATGGGCAACTCGATCACCGAACTGTGGATCAAGACGCATCCCGATTTTTTTACGGCACACGGTTATGTGAGCCGCGGCATCAGCGGGCAGACCACCTCGCAGATGCTCGTACGCTTCCGGGCCGACGTGCTGGACTTGCACCCGCAGGTGGTTGTCATCTGCGGCGGGACGAACGACATAGCGCAAAATACCGGTTACATATCGTTGCCGCATATCCTGGGCAACCTCGTGTCGATGGTCGAGCTGGCACGTGCCAACGGCATCGCCCCCGTGCTGTGCTCGTTGTTGCCCGCGCGTGAATTCGGCTGGCGCAAAAGGAGCTTGAACCCGCGCCCCCTCCGGATCATCGAGCTGAACGCCATGATCCGCGAGTATGCCCGCAGGGAGAATATCCCCTTTGTGGATTACCACGCGGCGATGTCCGAACCGGACGGAGGCATGGTAGCGGCCTATACCTACGACGAAGTCCATCCCACGGCCGCGGGGGTACGACGTGATGGAGAAGATTCTGCCGCCGTCGTCGACGCGGTGCTGAAGAATCCGAAAAAGTATCGGCGGCGTTAATAGCCGGCAGGGCAGAATATAAGAGGGCCGGGGAAATAAGCATTCCCCGGCCCTCTTATTCTTGCAGGCAGATCGCAGCGGCCTTCCGTTATTTTTGGCCCCGTGACCTTATTCCCGGAGCAGCAATACACAGCTGCCCGGTGCGTCGGCCTTTATCTTCAGTTTATTCCGTCCGGCGGCCGAAATGCGGATGCCGCCGTTCTGTTCGGCCGTTCCGAAATGCCGCAGGTCGAGGTATCCGGGCAGTGCCAGCGTCCTCTTGCAAGCCCGCTTTGCAGTCGATGAAACGGCCGTATGTCCCCCCGACGCTGCCTTCGTAGCACAACAGGTCGGCATCGTCGGCGACGGGCGTCTCCGAACCAGGTGTAGACACCCCGCCAGCAGGTCTTGTCGCCGTTCTCCATCCGTTTGTTTCCGATGAGCTTGTGGTAGCTCTTTGCCGTAGGGCGCATAGATGAAGATGTCGTCCTGCCCGTCCAGCAGCGCGTGGTCTCCCAGCCCGTCGGGCAGCAGCCAGGGTCGCTTGGTACCCCTGTTCTGTTCTTTTCGACGTAGCGCCGGAAAAGGGGGGTATTCCTGTTTGGTGAACGTCGATGCCTTCGCCGCTTCCGTCCAGTCCGTGTAGGCCCCGCCCGGGGTGAGTACGATGCGTCGCCTTCGAACATCGACTGCATCCCGTAATAGATGGCGATGGTCACGGGCGCGGCGTTGCAGAACCGGTGCGAGGCCGTGACCTCGATGTTGTTGCGGCGGACAGTGTATGTCACCGATTCCCGGCACAGGGTGTCGCGCAGTTCTTCGCCGCCCGCGGCGTTCCGGTAAGGGCGTGTCGGGTCGAGGATTACGTTTTCGGCCTCGACCGTCACCCGATTGCCCATAGCGTCGTGTCGCCTTCGATGCGGTTGCCGTCGGCCAGCAGGGTGTAACCCCTCGCTGCGTGCCGTGCGCGCCGTGCGTTCCCCCCTGTATTTGTGGTTGCCCCGCACCACCCGCATCCGGGATGGCGAAAGGCCCGATGTTGTCGCTGTACGTCGAGTTGGAGCAGGACGGCGGGTTCGGCCTCGGGCTGCGTGGAGGGAAGCGCCGCCCTGTTGCGCGTGATGCCTACGCGGTAAACGTGTAGCTCGTTGAACATGCACCGCCTGAACCAATAGGTGATATCCGTCCGTTCGTCCAGCTTGGCCGAAATATAGAGGTCGCCGCCCTGGCGTTTGACATACATCGCTTCGGAATAGGGGCGGTCGTGTCCTTTCCCCCTGCTGCTTCAAGCATCTCCCCGCAGAAAGTTGCGGGCGCCATGCATCCCAGCAACAGCAGGCAGGCCATGATTTTCAAATGTTTCATCGTTGCGTTTTTGTAGGGAAGCGATGCATCCGGCGCGTCCCGGTGCATCGCCTGTATCCGGGGTATCCGATGCCCGGCCCGCTTACTTGCGGGTGAGCTTCAGGAAGAGGTCGGGACGGTCTGTGGTGATGTAATCGACCCGGTTTTTCGATGGCCCACATCATGTCGGCCGGGTTGTTTACCGTCCATACGTTCCGAGGCCATCTTCAACGCCTTGATGTCGTTGAGCCACGTCGGGTTGTTCAGGTATACGCCGTAAAAATCGCAGCCCGTCAGCCCCATCGCCGGTCTTTGGGCAACGTGCCGCCTCCCAGGTACATCAGCTGCGTCTTTGCGGGAGCCAGCCGTGCCAGCTCTTTCATTATGTGGAGCGAGAACGAGATGTAGGTCACGCGTTTCGAAAGCCC
>VOFK01004171.1_pt1 | contig 35840 bp, 52 predicted proteins | sample 5384121 | NCBI WGS metagenome assembly VOFK01 (sample SAMN12384730, study PRJNA508395) | human gut metagenome | isolation source: healthy gut J | host: Homo sapiens | reverse complement strand
CATGCTGATGTCTACTTTCTCCATATCAATCATGTTGGCTGCTTCATCCATACGTGTCAGTACGGAGATATCCCGTAATAGACGGCTCAGCCGGTTGCTTTGGGCATAACACCGTTCAAGGAAAGTCTGCATCTTTTTCGCGGGGGATGCTTTCATTGCTGACAATGGTTTCCAAATAGCCTTGTATGCTGCTTTACGGGGGTTTTCAGTTCATGGGCTATGTTCTGTGTCAGTTGGCGTTTCAAGCGTACTTGTTCTTCTTCCTGTGTGATGTCATTAATGGATATTTCAAAACTCAGATCCTGGAAGATGATACATTCTACAATGAATATGCGCCCGTTTTTATTGATGTTGATGGAGAGACGCTTTTCTTCTTTATCCGAAGGGCGCCTTTGTGCCTTGCTGATGAAGAATCGGTAATTTTCTGAAAACTCACAGACAGAGAATATCTCTTCAGTGGTTTGTAGATTAGAGTCTGAAATTAAGTTGCTGTATTGAGTAAAGAGGTTGTTGACTAAGAATTTCTTTTTTGTCTTTAGTAAATACACCCAATCCTTCGCGAGAAGTCTGCAAATGGGATCAGTTTTTTTCACGCTCGATATATAGTGCTTCTTTGGTTTCACGCAGGCGTTTATATATTTGTATGATATGTTGGGAGATTTCGCCGAGTTCATTATGCGGGAAAGCAGATTGTATATCGGTTTCCACCGGTTCGTTCTATCGGCGCGTTTGGCAAATTCCCGCAAGTGGTTGATTGCCGTACCCAGTTTGGATGTAAACTTATAGAAAACGAATATCAGCAATAGAGTAACAATAGCTGTAAACCAAAGATAATGCTGGTCGGCAGCCAGGCTGTTTATCAGATTTACGTTGTAGGGCAATGCTGAACGGATGATATAATGGGGATAGAGAGTTGCCGAATAGAAATAGGGTATGCCTGTTGTTTCGGAGGTGCGCCTTAAATCATATCCTTTGCCGTTTTTTAGTGCCTTTTGAATTTCCTGGCGATTGATGTGATTGTTGAATACTTCTTGGGACGTTTCGTTGTAGCTGTCATAAAGCACGTCTCCATGTAGATTTACGATAGTGACGCGGAGATCCTTGTTCGCCCCTTTGACTATATATTGGTTCAAGACGGAGGTCCATAAGCTGTCGGGAGTGCTTCGCAGTTCCTGTTGCAGACGTTCATTGTAGTCCTGAAGTTGTGTGTCAAGCAGCTCTACTTTTTTTGTACTTTTTTCCCGCTGATACTGATAGGCGATGAAGCAGACAGCAAAAACAAGAAACAATGAAATCACCGAAAGGAACAACTTCCGGCTGAATGACAGGACGTGTCTGTCATTATTGGGCTTCGAAACAATATCCATATCCTAAACGAGTTACAATGCATTTGCCGTATATTCCTATTTTTTGCGCAGGCGAGTGATGTTTACGTCTATGGTGCGGTCCAGTACATATACTTCGTCACCCAGATACGTCCTAAATGTCCTCACGCGAGAATACGCGCCCTTTGTTTTGAAGTAATAGGAGTAATATCTCGAATTCCTTTTTGGTAAGTGGCGCTTCTTCACCGTCTATACTTACTTTTTTTTGATGATGTCAAGCACCAGTGATTCATAGACGATTTGTTCTGGTGCACGTTCTCCTTTCCTTGCTGGGTACGGCGCAGTACGGCTTTTGACGCGTGCTGCTACTTCACGCAGGGAAAACGGTTTGGAGATATAATCATCTGCGCCTATATTAAATCCGGTTACCGTATCATTTTCTGTGTCTTTAGCGGTAATGAATATGATAGAACTTTGGCTGTCTTTTTTGTCTTTTTTTTCAGCATACTTGCCATTTTGAATCCGGAAATTTCCCCATCATCACATCCAACAATAGCAAATTGTGGTGGGCACTGATGTCCATTTTCAAGGCATCTTCGGCAGAGTTTGCGGTATCTACTTCGTAGCCTTCGTTCTCAAGGTTGAACTTTAAGATTTCGCATAAATCTTCTTCGTCGTCTACAACTAAAATCCGGTATTCGTTCATTGTACTTTTTAATTAATGTAATGGGAGGCATACAGCGTCTCTTTATTACAAAAGTTAAACTTTATTTCTTTTCTTCGACAAAATTGCGGCGTTTTTGTTACGATGGAATGAAACAAGTGTTACATTGCGATTACAAAATCCCGGTTTCACCCAATTAAGTATTATCTTTTGTATTGTTTTAAGGTTGGTGGCTATATGAAAGAATTATTGAATATAATGAGAAGGAGGCGGTCTAAATGGTGCATGCCGCTGGTTGGTGCTGTATCGGTGGCTGTAATCATCGGTTCGATTTGGCTGAACGTTGCTCCTTTCAGTTCAGGTTTTGAGATAACGGATGAATTAGGTGGAAATATTTTCCCTTCCAGTATTTTATGTGTTGCGACAACGGATGCTCAGGTCATTATACCGGTGGACTCGATGTTTGTCGGAAACCCGAAATCATGCATTGCAGTGAGGGTGCGTTCCGCAAAAGCATATAGCCGGGTGAGGGTAGAGGTGACGGAAACTCCTTTTTCTCCCGTTCTGTTTCGAGTTCGTATTGGCGAAGCCGCGTACTGAATATATTATTTACCCTGATATTATTTGGAATTATGAAGCATTGAGAAATAATAATCAGGCGGAGCCGATTAGCGTTGCCGTTACGTTGGAAATGAACGGAAAAGAGTTGGGGCAACGGGTACGTACTTTTTCGGTGCGCAGTGTCAATGAGTGTTTATTGGGGTATGTTACGGGAGGTACGAGATTTCATGATACCGGAATATTCTTTGCCGCTTATGTAAATGAGGAAAATCCTATGATAGACCAACTGTTGCGTGAGGCTTTGAATACTCGTATTGTGAATCGTTTCCTCGGTTATCAGGGTAGTCCTGAGGCTGTCGATAATCAGGTTTATGCCTTGTGGAATGTTTTGCAGAAACGTAATTTCCGGTATAGTTCGGTATCCAACACAAGTTTGTCCAGCAATGTGGTTTTCTCTCAACGTGTTCGTACATTCGATGATGCCTTGGAGTCATCGCAAATTAATTGTGTGGATGGCAGTGTTCTGTTTGCTTCTTTGCTGCGTGCCATAAATATCGAGCCGATACTGGTACGTACACCCGGACATATGTTTGTTGGTTATTATACTGATGCAAATCATAAAGATATGAAATTTCTTGAGACGACCATGATTGGGGATGTTGATTTGGATGATTTTTTTTTCCTGATGAACAATTGGACTCTACTATGATCGGAAAAAACACAGAATCAGATGTCCCGTATAACCTTTGATAAGTCTAAAGAGTATGCAAGTCGGAAATATAAGAGAGAATGAAAAGGGCATTCACTCCGGTAGATTGAATTATATGTTTTTGGAAATATCCAAGGATGTAAGAAGGCGGATACAACCTATAGGAAAATAGTAAAGGTTGAATAGTTTATAAGATTAAATAGTACTTTGGGAACTTTGTTTCCAATCACTCACGTTTTCTAATTGCTTGCACTTCTGTTTTAATATTTTTTTTATTTTATGTGTTTTGTGTATATAAATGTTTGTTTTTGATTGTTAATAATACCGCCGCTTTTTCAGCAATTTTCTATTTTCCAAAAATGTGATAAAAGAATTAACAGAATGATAATAAACGTGTAGTCGTTTATTATATATGCTACTTATCCGATAAGAAATAATAATGTTTATTGTTTTATATTTGCCAATATTTTAAAAATCATAAAAAAGCAAATGTATTAATATTTATTTAATATATTTTAAATATATCCCTTTGATTTGCTGAATTAATTTATAAATTTGCAAATAAATCCAAATAAAAAGAGCTTATGAAAAAGAAATTATTAAAGCTTATCATTAGTGTTGCTTGCATTGCTTGGGATGTCTGTGCCATATTCGGTTGTTGCTGCTGATAATGCGCTAAGTTCCCAAAGTACTCAGCAAGCCAAAACAATCACAGGTAAAAGTAGTGGATGTTGCAGGCGAACCGATTATTGGAGCCAGTGTATTAGTGAAAGGTTCCAGTACAGGTTCTGTTACTGACATCGATGGAAAATTCTCGGTAGAAGCTCCAGTGGGTAGCACATTGGTAGTCTCATTTGTTGGATATGCTACGGAAGAAGTGAAGGTAGGAGCGGCAAGCGACTATACGGTTACCCTGAAAGATGATACCCAGTCATTGAGTGAAGTTGTTGTAACGGCTATGGGCATTAAGAAAGAGAAAAGGCGTTAGGTTATTCTGTTTCGGATATTAATTCCAAAGAGTTGATGAAGAACAAGCAAACGAATGTGGTAAACTCTTTGGCTGGTAAAATCCCCGGTGTAAATATTACGCAGGCAGGTGGTGCTGCGGGTGCCGGTTCCAATATTGTAATTCGTGGCGGTAACTCTGCCAGCGAATCTCGGTGATAACCAGCCCTTGTTTGTTGTAGACGGTATTATCTATGATAACTCTTACAGTAAATACCGGTAATTCCGGTACGGATGGCATGACGAAAACTGCAACTACTTTCAGCAACCGTGTAATGGATATTAACCCTGAAGACATTGAGAGCATGTCCGTGTTGAAAGGTGCTGCGGCTGCTGCGCTGTATGGCTCCCGTGCTGCTAATGGCGTTATTATCATTACGACCAAGAAAAAGGTGAAGAGGGTGCTGTAAGGGTGAATGTAAGCAGTAAAATATACCTATTCATGGGCTAATAAATTACCGGAAGTTCAAAAACTGTATGGCCGTGGAGAATATAACACTTCCGGTGCTTTTATTGATAAGACGATGGATTCCTGGGGAGATCGGATTGATGGTATGGCTTATGATAATATAGATGATTTCTTTCAAAAAAGGAAGTAGTGTTTGGGATAATAGTGTAAGTGTGTCCGGCGGTAGTAAGAACGGTTCTTTCTATTTATCCGGTTCCAATATCATCAGTCCGGCATTATCCCTACAACTGGTTATGACAAGACGACTTTCCGCTTTAATGGTGAACAGAAATACGGCATCCTGACAGTAGGAGCCAACGTTTCTTATTCGCAGGCAAGTACTGATAAGACACTGACCAGCTGCAGGTTTGTACGGACAGGGCGGTAACGGTGCAATGACCGCTGTTTACGGATGGCCTGTCGACGATCAGATGAGTCGCTATCTGAATGATGATGGTAGTAAATACCGCATATTGGAGGGTTTGCAGGATTTGGAGGATGATGTTGAAAATCCGTATTGGATTCTGAATAAAAATATGCTTTGACGGACGAAACATCCCGTTTTTACGGGTGCGTCAACGCAAGCCTCAAACTGACAGACTGGTGGGATGTTTCCGCACGTGCGGTATTGATAAATACACTACCAGTTCAATACGCTTCGGCGTCGGGTGGTGCGGTCAAGCAGATATATCAGAACGGTTATATGTCCAAAGGTGATGTGAATTACCAATACATTACTACGAATGTGATGTCTAACTTCCATAAGACTTTCGGTGATTTTGATTTGAATCTTCTGGTAGGTACTACTACAGAAGCTACGAAGACAACGAATAACACCCGTTGGGGATATAATTTTGTAACGGAAGGGCTTTAGTTTCAACAATATTATTAAAGCCAACCAGTATTTTCAAAGAGAGTACGGTACGCAAACGCATGGTAGGCCTTTACGGCGAATTCCGTGCTTCGTACAAGAATCTTGTTTTATCTGACAGTGACCGGACGTAACGACTGGTCTTCTACATTGCCGGTGAATAACCGTTCTTATTTTTATCCTTCCGTAAGCGGTTCGTTTGTGTTTACCGAACTGCTGCCGAAGAACAACGTACTTTCATTCGGAAGATCCGCGGTTCATGGGCACGGGTAGGTAAAGATGCTGATGCTATTCTTTGGGATACTATATGTGGCCGGTAGCTACGCTGAACGGTGGCAAATATGGTATGGGCAACAGTTGGACAGGCGGTAGTGTCGGTTTGAAACCTGAAATACAGGATTCTTATGAATTGGGTTTGGAAATGCGTTTCTTCAACGGACGTTTGGGCTTTGACTATACTTACTATCAAAGCAAAGACGAAAGACAGATTTTTGTGCACCGCGTTTGGCACAGTCTACGGGATACATTTTCCTTACGCTGAATGGCGGTTCGGTAGAAAATAAGGGTATGGAGCTCTCGATTACAGGTAAACCTATTGTAACGAAAAGACTTCCAATGGGAAACGACACTGAATCTTTCCGGTAACCGTGGACGATTGGGAGATTTTATCGACGGTGTGGATATTTTCTATGTGACGGATGCGCAGGTTGGTGCAGCCAAAGCCGGCTCAATACCCAATGGCGGTTATTTTTTTGGGATTGACGGGTAATAAGTATGAAACGGCTCAAGGGCCCGACGGCAAGATGTACAATGTTATCGACCCGTCTACAGGTTTGTATAAGGATACGCAAGTTGAAACCAATATTGTGGGTAACCGTGAACCGAAGCTGATAGGGTGGTTTTTAATAATAGTTTCAGCTATAAGAATTTCAACCTTTCTTTCTTGTTCGATATCCGTCTGGGAGGTGACATCTATAATGGGACCGAATACTATCTCGTGACGAAAGGATTGAGCACAAAGACAATAAACAGAGAATCCGTATCATTTACGGGTGTTGTCAATACGGGCACTGCTGCAAAACCGTCTTATGAAACCAAAACAATTACCTATAATGCCAATGAAACTTATCAGGTTGGTAACTCTACCCGTTCCGGCAAGTATATGATTCAGGAGTATTATAAAATTATGCCAAGAACGCCTATAACTTTATAACTGACACCAATTGGCTGCGTTTGCGTTCTATTTCCTTGTCCTACGATTTCAAGGTTTGTTGAAGAAACAAAAAATATAATCAAAGGGGCTGACTGCTACAATTACGGGAACTAATCTGTTTGTTTGGACAAACTACAAGGGTATGGATCGCGAAACATGCGTTTCAGGTTCCGGTACAGGTGGTTCCGGTTCTGCAGGTATCGACTATTGCGGTGTTCCCCGGCCACAGCCGGCATGTCGTTTGGCATTAATCTTACATTCTAATAACAGATTTAAAAAAAAGATAAGAGTATGAAGAAACTAATACATATTGCATTTGGCTTGGCGCTTGTGTTCGGCATGTCTTCTTGCGAGGACTACCTGGATGTGAATACAGATCCGGATAATCCGGTTTCCGAAACCGTATCACCGCAGCTTCGCCTGCCGTGGATACAGAACTATTATGCTTACGCATGGGGTACAGCCAGTATGCGTACCAATACGATTGCCGGTATCATGACACAGACCGGGGGCACGGCTGCCAACAGCCTCTTGTCATCATGGAATCCTGCCCAAAGTTCATGTACCACTATTTATCAGAATTTTTATCTGGGTGCAGGTGTAAATATCGATCCTTTGATAGAGAAGGCAGAAACGGAAGGAGCTTATCATTATGAAGGTGCAGCTTATTGCATTAAGGCGATGGGATTTATGATGATGCTCGACTTGCATGGCGAGCTGCCTGTTCAGGGAAGCGTTTACCGGTAAAGACCAATCCGGCCTATGATGACGGTAAAACCATGTATGAACTCTGTATGGGGTATCTGGACAAAGCTATCGAGAATTTTGGCAAGCAGCAGAACACCACGGCTCCCCGCATTGAGTGCAGGCGATTTATGGAATGGCGGAGAGGTTTCCAGGTGGCTGAAATTATGTTACGGTCTGAAAGCCGTTATTTGCTGAAATTATCCAAGAAAGCGGATTTGTATGATCCGGAAGCTATTTTGACGGCATTGAACTCTGCTCCTCAGTCGAATGATGACAACACCATTATGAAACATTATAATGTGGAAGGGGATGAGGTTAATTTTTTACGGTGAGCGACCCTTATCAGGCTTCCGTTATTTGGGATTGTACCGGATATGGTTCGACACAACGTCTGACGCGCTGGTATGTTAATCTGTTAACTAATAAATTTACAGGTGGTTCGGGTGCGGAAGACCCCCGTTTGTCAAAAGCTTGTTCCTGCCATGATGACAAATGTGAAACTGAATGCTGATGGTAAAAATAACGGCTAATGAATGGATTCGTGATGCCGGGGTGGATGTGATACATTCCACTACACGCGCAGAAGGCGGTCCGGTAGCTGCTTTGTTTGTAACGGGTGGAGAAACCGGTTATAATAAGGAAAAAGGCGGTTTATGATAACTTATGATTTATCCAAAGCGGATAATGAAACAAAGACGAAATTTATTGCTGATGCTCAGGCCATACATCAGACAACGGTCGACGGCAACAATGTGACCGTGCTTTATCAAAAGGGTTCTGCATATTGCAATAATAAGGATTATAAGCGTGCAGGTGATACTATTTATGTAAATTTACGTTCTAACGGTATGGCCAATAGCGGGCGAAACACTACGGATATGTATTACTATACCGATGCGAAATCAGACTATGTGGGCGGTACGGGTACATTCTATGCACGTCCTAATTCAGATTCCGATATTCTTACTTATTCGGAAATGTGCTTTATCAAGGCGGAAGTCCTTTTCCGCAAAGGGAGATACCGATAAAGGGGCATTGGATGCCTATCAAAAGGCATAAAGGCAAACTTTGACCGTATGCAGGCTAAATTGAAATCATGGGAAGCCGAAGGAACAAAGAATCCGGATCAGAAGCCGATGGATGAAGGTGAAATCAGTACTTATATGGCAAGTCCTTCCGTATGTCAGAATGCTGCCAGTCTGACCTTGTTCGAGATTATGCGTCAGAAGATTATCGCATTGGGCATCAATACCGAAAATTGGAATGATATGCGCCGTTTGGATTATGACTATGTGGATTATGACCGTCCACAGGATTTCACGGCTGTCAGCAAGATTGTAGGTACTTCTAAGAATGAGCCTACTTATTTGGTTCCGTCGTTTCAGCCAGAGTACTCATGAGAGCAACTATAATCTCTGACTCAGCTAAAGGCATCCAACAAACAAGCCATGACAGACCCGATTTGGTCGTGTCCGGTTTGGTGGGATTGTGCGACAGATAATGAGTATTACGGTTACATTAAGTAGGTCATAACCTTATTAGTTTATAGAATGTTAATTTAAATATCTTAAAATCTTGATGCACATATTATTTCATTGATTATCTTTGCACTCGAAATATGGATTTATAAGATATATTAAAATATTGGAGACCTAAACAGTCTTCATTCATAGATGATGATTGGAACAGCCGGTTCGCGAGAATCGGCTGTTTTTTGTTGGGTTTGTTTGCATATCAAAGCGGTAGTGTTACTTTTGCAAGAAAGAAGTTATTTAGTCAATGAAGTATGAAACAAGGTAAGAAATACATTTCTCCGGGAGCATGGTTCTCTATGGTCTATCCGGCAGACTGGAACGAATTTGAAGACGGGGAAGGCTCTTTCCTGTTTTATAATCCTAACGAGTGGACCGGTAATTTCCGTATATCGGCCTATAAGGGCAGTGCGACGTATGGCAAGGAAGCTGTTGAACAGGAACTCAAGGAGAACACTTCGGCTACACCTGTGAAAGATAGGGCCTGTGTCGATGTGCGTACAGTAAGGAGATGTTCGAGGAAGAAGGGGTGTACTACACTTCTCATCTCTGGGTTAGCGGGAATGGACGATGTTGCTTTTGAATGTTCGTTTACGGTGCGTAAGGGAGAGCCGGTGACGGAAGCCGAAAATCATAATAGCCTCACTGGAAGTACGCAGAGCCAATCAGAAATATCCGGCAGGAGATCATCCCGGTACGCCTGTCTGAAATTTATCAGATAAATGAGGCGTATGAGTGGGTGAGTAACACAGTGAAAGAATACCTGAAGAAAAAGACTTTCAGGGTCAGGAAGAAGATATAGCCAATATGCAGCAGGTCATAGACAGCGGCAGCATAGGCGCCAAGAAAAAGGAATGGTTCGCTGGGCATTACGCTTTGTGTGATTCTGGCTAATGAAGTAGAGGGCTTTGGAATGGCGTACGCTTATTGACGGTAATCGTGAAGCTCCTGTTCTTGTGAACGTAGCGGACGGTGCTATGATAGACCCGATGAAATTAGTATGGAGTAAGGTGAAAGCCGGAGAAGCCTGTTATCTTGCGGAGATTTATAAAAATTGCTTTCATAGCAAGCTTTTTCTGATGATCATTGCCGTTCCGCATAACGGCTTTCTCAATTTTAATTCTCTCAACTCTCAATTTAATAAGCTTTGGCAGCAGTAAATTCAATTCTTCAAGTGGAAAACTTGACTAAGTCATTCGGCGACCTGGTACTATTCGAGAATATCTTTTTGGGTTATCCGAAGGGCAGCGGGTGGGCCTCATTGCCAAAAATGGCAGCGGCAAGTCCACATTGCTGAACATTCTTTCCGGAAAGGAAGGCTATGATAGTGGCACAATCTCTTTCAGACGCGATGTAAGAGTCGGCTATCTGGAACAGGATCCTCAGTATCCGGAGGAACTGACCGTTCTCGAAGCTTGTTTTCATCATGGCAACAGCACCGTAGAACTGATTAAGGAGTACGAACGCTGCATGGAGACGGAGGGACACCCCGGTTTGGACGAAATTCTGGTGCGTATGGATCAGGAGAAGGCCTGGGAGTACGAGCAGAAAGGCCAACAAATCCTTTCTCAATTGAAAATCCGTGATTTCAACCAGCAGGTAAAGTCGCTTTCCGGCGGACAATTGAAGCGCGTGGCGCTTGCCAATACGCTTATCACCGAGCCTGATTTGTTGATACTGGATGAGCCTACCAACCATCTTGACCTTGATATGACCGAATGGCTGGAAGACTATCTGCGCCGTACCAACCTCTGCTGATGGTGACGCACGACCGCTATTTCCTCGACCGCGTTTGCTCGAGATTGTCGAAATAGACAACCGCCGGATAATACCAGTACAAAGGTCAATTACAGCTATTATCTGGAAAAGCGCGAAGAACGCATCGAAGCCAAGACCGTAGAGATAGAACGCGCCAATAATCTGTATCGTACTGAACTTGAGTGGATGCGGCGTATGCCGCAAGCCAGAGGGCATAAGGCACGTTACCGGGAAGATGCTTTTTATGAGTTGGAGAAGGTGGCCAAGCAACGTTTCAATAACGATAATGTGAAAGCTGGATGTAAAGCGTCTTATCCGGCAGTAAGATATTTGAGGCGGATCATCTTTAAGTCCTTCGGTGATTTGAAGATATTGGATGATTTCTCTTACATCTTCGCCCGTTATGAAAAAATGGGTATTGTGGGCAATAATGGTACAGGAAAGTCTACTTTTATCAAGATATTGATGGGAGATGAGAAGGCGGACAGTGGAACGCTGGACATTGGCGAAACCGTCCGCTTCGGCTACTATTCGCAGGATGGCTTGCAATTTGACGAGCAGATGAAAGGTTATAGATGTAGTGCAGGACATTGCGGAAGTGATAGAGCTGGGTAACGGCAAGCGTCTGACGGCATCGCAGTTTTTGCAACATTTCCTCTTTACGCCTGAAACGCAGCACAGCTATGTCTATAAGCTGAGCGGTGGCGAGCGCCGCCGTCTCTATCTGTGTACGGTGCTGATGCGCAATCCTAATTTCCTGGTTCTGGACGAGCCTACCAACGACCTGGACATCGTTACGCTGAATGTGCTGGAGGAATATTTGCAGAATTTCAAAGGTTGTGTCATCGTGGTGAGTCACGATCGCTACTTCATGGATAAGGTAGTGGACCACTTGCTGGTGTTTAACGGGCAGGGAGACATCCGCGATTTCCCCGGTAACTATACGCAGTATCGCGATTGGAAAGATGTGAAGGCAGTCCGGGAAAAAGAGAAGGAAAAGAAGTGGCAAAAGACCGGGAGGAAAAGACTGCGAAAGTGCGTCTGAATGAGAAGCGCCGTATGTCTTTCAAGGAGAAGCGCGAATTTGAACAACTCGAACAGGAGATTGCGGCATTGGAAGCGGAAAAGCAATCCATTGAGGAGGCATTGTGCAGCGGGACGCTGTCCGTCGATGAATTGACAGAGAAGTCGAAACGCTTGCCGGAATTGGCAGAACTGATTGATGAAAAGACCATGCGCTGGCTGGAGTCTAAGCGAAATAGAATCGAACTGAGAAAACATTTTGACTTTTATCGACTGTTTTATGAAGTTCGGAAATAATAATTGAAGTATAAGAGAATGGGCAGAAATGGAAATCTGACGAACTATCATAGTCACAGCCTGTATTGTGACGGACGTGCCAGCATGGAGGACTTCGTGCGGTTTGCCTTGAGCGAGGGATTTACTTCGTATGGCTTTTCATCCCATGCCCCGTTGCCTTTTTCTACGGCATGGACTATGGAGTGGGACCGTATGAACGACTATCAGGCCGAATTTCATCGGATAAAGGAAAAGTATGCCGGAAAGATAGAACTTTATCTCGGCTTGGAAATAGATTATTTAAATGAAGAGAGCAATCCGTCTGCTGCCCGTTTTCGTGAACTGCCGCTGGATTATCGCATCGGTTCCGTGCACATGCTGTATAATGAACGGGGCGAAGGTGGTGGATGTGGATGTTCCGGCCGATGTTTTCAGGCAGATAGTGGATAAGCAGTTCGGAGGTGACTTGGAGAGGGTGGTGCGCTTGTACTACGGACGGCTGAGGCGTATGCTGGAGTTGGGCGGGTTCGATGTAGTGGGACATGCGGACAAGATGCACTATAATGCGGCCTGCTATCGTCCCGGTCTGCTCGACGAGGTCTGGTATGATACGCTTGTGAAAGAGTATTTTGAAGACATTGCCGCACGTAGCTATCAGGTGGAAATCAATACCAAGTCCTACCATGATTTGGGAACTTTCTATCCCAATGAACGTTATTTCCCGCTGCTGCACAGTTTGGGTATCCGGGTTCAGGTCAATAGCGACTCTCACTATCCGGAGCGGATCAATAGTGGCCGTCCGGAAGCATTGCGGGCATTAAAGCAAAGGGGGTATGAAACTGTGATGGAGATGTACAACGATGGGTATGGCAGGAGATGCCGATAGTGTTATAAGAATCCTGTAAAACAGAAACCCGGTAGTTTGTTCCTCAAAAATTGTATTAAGACGTGCACCTGATGCTCTTTTTGGCACAGATTTCACGGATTTCCGTGCCTAAAAAAAAGCACACAGTGAGCATTCTCTATTTGGGCATATTCTCTTTACTTGTATATGCTGTTATTTCTTCAGCAGAAACTCGTCAATAGCCTTCTTGTAGGTTGCCTTGTCCGCGGCTCCGCGAATAACTGGGGTTCACCCTGCATCGGAATAAAGACAAACAGAGGAATACTGGTGGCGTTGAACAAGAGCAGCCAGCTCTTTCTCCTTGTCTACATTGACTTTGTATATCACGATTTTTCCGGCATATTCCTTTGCCAGTTCCTTCATGATAGGAGCCGTCATGCGGCAGGGGCCGCACCAGTCGGCGTATAAATCAATGATAGCGGGTTTATCGCCTTTGTACTTCCACTCTTTGGACTTCTCGTAATCGAATATTTTTGATATGAACATATCTTTGTTCATTACGATTACATTACCTTCCTGAGTAGTCTCTTGCGTTTCAGCTTGTTTTTGTCGGCTCCATCCGGTACAAGCATAAGTCAGCATGCTTGAGAAGATGAGAGCCGCCATAGCTATGATTTTCTTCATGTTTCTAATTATGAGTTTTGTTCGATAATGGCTTTAAGCTTCCCTTACCGCTGATTACACCTGAATGGCGCCATATCGCTTCCCCTTTTCTGAATAGGATGAAGGTAGGAACCATCTGTATACGATAGCTTGCAGCCAGTTCTTCATGCTGGTCTACATCGATTTTTGCGATGCGCGCTCTGTCGCCGATTTCGTCTTTCAAAGCTTTCCAACACAGGATGCATTGCTTTTTGCAAGGGCCACACCAGGTAGCAAAGAAATCTACTAAAACAGGCTTTTCTGATTGTATTAATTCTTCAAACTTTTCCATAATCTTTATTTTATAATAATTAATCAAATATATAACAGATAAACGGGGAAAAAGTTCATTATCAATTGCCAATCATTCACCGCAGAACACTAATCGCTGATTGTCAATTCCTTGATGATGTGCGAAGCACCGGCATACTTGTCTATGATAAACAACGTATAGCGGATATCCACACAGGCGGCACGTTGCGAAGATGGACGGAAAGCGATGTCACCCGTCAGACCCTCGTAGTTGCGGTCGAAAGCTGTACCTATCAGCTCGCCTTTGGCATTGAACACCGGACTGCCTGAGTTGCCGCCTGTATTGTCTGTATTTACGATGAAACAAACGGGCATCTCACCATCGGGCATGGCATATCGTCCGAAATCTTTTGTCTGGTACAATTGCTTCAATTTGGCGGGAACCACAAACTCCCAGTTGTTGGGGTCTTCCTTTTCCATGGCTCCTTTCAGTGTGGTGTAATATCCGTACTCCACACCGTCGGCAGGGCGGTACGGCAATACGCGTCCATAGGTCAGGCGCAGGGTGGAGTTGGCATCGGGATATATAGGTGTGCCGGCTTCCCGCTTCATGTCCATCATGCCCTTTACCCATACCTTGTGAGCGGCATTATAGTTGCGGTTGGCATCCATCATGGCAATGGTAGTTTGCAACAGACCGTCGGTGATGGAATATTTGAACAGGGTCATCCAGTCATTGCCAATTTTATACAGGCTGGGCTTGCGGATGAACTTGGCAAAGTTTTCCTTGCTGCCAAAGATGGAATATTCGAAACAAGCGTCAATGAAAGCATCACTGTCACCCTTGAACCGCCGGTCGATAATCTTGAAGATACCGATGCGTTGTTCGGCGGGGATATATTTTCATATAGGTTTGCAGCATCTTCTTTTGCCTACAATTCGCTCCACTTCGGGGAAGGGGACGGACGCAAAATACTTGTCGGCTGCAATTTGCAAACTGTCGGCAGCGGCTTTGATCTTGACTTTGTCTTTGCTTTTCAAAGCGGCGACCAGTGCGGTGGTACTCGGAATTTTCATAAAGTCAAGTCCGGTAATCAACGCTTCCTGAATGGCTTGCTGATGATAAAGGGCACCGCGGCGGTGTTTTTACGATGTCGCGTATCTGATCGAAGGCTTTTTGATAGGAACTGTCGTTCAGGGCACGGCCGCGTGCAAGGAGCTGTTCCTGCTGTGCGCGTTTCGTATCTAGTATTTTCAGGCGGACAAGCCCTTCGTTCATGCCGATGGCATTCTTCCAGTAATTAGCGGATGAGGCGTATTTACTTGCATAGTGGATGCGCACGGCATCGTCTTTCAGCATTTGCTCCATGAGAGCTTTCTGGCGGACGTCACGCACGTGGTGGCGCATGAAGTTGGTGGTTTGCATACGTTCTTCCACTTCGTCGGAAATCATGTAGCGCCAGTTGCGTCCGGGAAATCCCATGACAAACGTGAAGTCGCCTTCACGATAGCCGGCGAGGCTGATGGTGAGGTGCTTCTTTACCTGCAAGGGGACGTTGTCGCGGTTATACTCGGCCGGTTTCCGTCCTTGCCGGCGTAGATGCGGAATAAGGAGAAGTCGCCCGTGTGGCGCGGCCACATCCAGTTGTCCGTATCGGCTCCGAACTTGCCGATGGAAGAGGGAGGAGCACCTACCATGCGGATATCGCTGTAGGTTGTCTTTAGGAACAAGTAATATTTGTTTCCGCCGTAGAATGCTTTCAGTTCTGCTTTATGGCCGGGTGTCAGCGTGATGCCTTGCGCGGACAGGAAACGGTCGGCTATCTTGGTTAGGTATTTGGGAGACAGGTAGTTGGTTCCGTTTGGGTCGGAGTCAATCTGTAATTGCTTGTTGACGTAGTCTGTCACATCCATTATCTCGTCAATGTAAGTGACGGTAAGCCCTTTGCAGGGGAGTTCTTCGCTGCGTGACATTGCCCAGAAACCGTCGGTCAGATAGTCGTGCTCTACGCTGCTATGTTGTTGGATGGCTCCGTATCCGCAGTGGTGGTTGGTTAGTACCAGGCCTTCTGCCGAGATAACTTCACCCGTGCAACCGCCGCCGAAATGTACTACTGCATCTTTCAGGGCTATGCCATTGGGATTGTATATCTCTTCGGCAGGGATAGCAGACCGAGCTCGGTCATGGCAACCTCGTTCTGCTTTTTGAGGTCAGTAAGCATCCACATGCCTTCATCAGCGTGGTAGAAAGGGATCCTGATGTAAGGAATAATGATAGTATGATTCGTCTCAAATGTTTCAACTATGCGTTAGAAGGTGTTCTGAGAGAGGGGAAATTCAATATACGACTAAATAGGATTCAGTATACGAGTGAATGGCATTCAGTATATACTTAGGGCCATTCACAGTCATATTTTTTGGGATGGGTTCCCGGTTACTCGATTATGTTCATTTCTTTTATCAAATGCCGCATCCGCCCAGTTTTTCAAGGATGAAAAGTACGTAGCGGATGTCCAGTGCGATGCAACGTTGCAGGTTGTTGTTGAAGTTGATGTCACCACTCAGAGACTCCCAGTTGCCGTCGAATGCACAGCCGATAAGCTGCCCTTCTCCGTTGATGACGGGGCTTCCGGAGTTACCTCCGGTGATGTCGTTGGTTGTCAGGAAGCAGAACGGGCATTGTGCCGTCAGGCCATGGCGTAGCGGTCGAAATCTTTATTGAGAATGAGTTCTTTCAGCTTGGCGGGCACTACGAATTCGCGGTCTTCGGGGTTCTCTTTTTCAAGAATGCCGTCCGTGGTGGTGTAGTAATTGTAGTGTATGGCATCGCGCGGGCTGTATGCTTTCACATTGCCGTAGGTCAGACGGAGCGTGAAGTTGGCGTCCGGATAAGAGGGTACGGGCAGTTTCATCTCGCCTAGTCCGCGGATGTATGCTTTATGCAGCAGATCGAGATCATTGCTCAAAGCCCTGTTTTCCATAATAACGGCGTTCAGCTTTTCCAGCTTTTGAACGGGAGTAAGCTGTGGCAGGGTCTTTTTCGATAGCCTTTACCGTAGGTTTCTTCATGAACTTGTCGAAGTTGGTACGGTTGGCAAGGATGGAGTTGTCGTACAGATCGTCTACAAAGACGTTGTAGTCGCCTTTGTACTTATCCCGTATGGTCAGATAGAAAACGGGGGCAACTTCTTCCGGTTTCAGTTTTTTTGGGCGAGAGCGGGCAGGATGGCTTTGGCTACGGCACGGTCCACTTCGTGGTCGTAGTCTTTGTTGTGGATGCTGTTGAACACTTCTTCCAGTTGCGCTTTGGAGGCAGTAAGCAGTGAGTCGTTTCTCTCTTCTAATGCAGTCTTGATGTTGTCCATTACCATGTATGGGCTGCCGAATTCAATGGCACCGCTCAATGCTTCGTACAAATACTCGAAGTTGGCGGCTGACAGGCTTTCTCTTGGCGATGATACCGTCAATCTTGTCTACTACTCCCTCGTATTCGGTTTTACCTTTGGCAAATTCCGCAAAGTTCTTTTCTGTTTCGCTTTAGTGCCCAGCACATCGTTGTCGATAATTGCCTTGTTCATGCCGATGGAGTTTTTCCAGTAGTTGCTGCTTCCGGCAAATTTGCTGGCATACTGGATGCGGGTTTTGTCGCTGGCATCCATGTACTTGCGCAGTACATCGAGGCGGACACCGCGCATGTCAATCATGGCCTGGTTGTCTGCTTCCATGCGTTCTTTCACTTCCGACCGGGTGAGGTAACGGCTGGTGCTGCCGGGGAATCCCATAATCATGGCATAGTCGTTTTCTTGCAAGCTTTTATGGAAGTGGACAGGAATTTCGGAGTCTTCAAAGGTACGTTGTCCTGAGAATATTCGGCAGGCTCTCCGTTTTTGTCGGCATAGATGCGGAACATGGAGAAATCTCCCGTATGGCGCGGCCACATCCAGTTATCCGTTTCACCACCGAACTTACCTACTGAGGAAGGAGGGGCAGCTACCATGCGTACGTCACTGTACACTTTGTAATAGAACAGGTAGAACTTATTTCCCGCATAGAAAGGAAGTGCTCTTACCTCGATGCCCGGTTTGCCTTTCAAATCACTCTTTCTCCAGTTCTTCTTTGGCAAGTTTGCCGAGGAACGGGGCGGTCAGGGCATCGACTTCCGTCACTTCTCCGGCTTTGACTTTCGCGTTGACAAGGTCGGTGATGTCTACAATGCGGTGTACGAAACGGAATTTCAATCCCGGAGTGGGCAACTCCTCACTGCGGCTTTTTGCCCAAAAACCGTCTGTCAAGTAATCGTGCTCCACTGAGCTGTGTTGTTGGATAGCGCCATAGCCGCAATGGTGGTTGGTGAGGATTAATCCTTCCGGTGAAATAATCTCGCCGGTGCAACCGCCGCCAAAGATGCCGACGGCGTCCTTCAATGACACGCCGTTCGGATTATATATATCATCGGCTGCAAGTTTCAGTCCTTGTTTCTTCATCATGTCGATGGAGTTCTGCTGTTTCATAAGTTGCAGTAACCACATTCCTTCGTCTGCACGTACGGAGCAGACGGTTGTCAAATACGGCGATAGCCGCAATCAAATACTTCGTTAATTTCATTCTTTTATTGTTAAATTAATATATGATTTATATTGAATTTTCCTTCCCGAATGGCTTCCATGACGTTTGCAGGCGGACGCTGGTTCATCAACTCCTGCTTCATGAAATCCATGTAGGGGGCTACGTGCTTGAAGAACTTCCGGTAGCCGGCGCAGAGGTAGTTCAGTCCGGGTTCACCGTTTGCTGTATGTGCAAAGCGATTCTTAGGACATTCGCCGTTGCAGGCAAACAGCCATTCGCACTCCCTGCACTGGGTGGGGGAGAGACTTTTGCTTCATCTGTCCGAAGGCTTGCTGACGTTCGCTGTACATCATTTCCACTAGTGTTTTCTGATAGATGTTTCCTAGCTTGTATTCCGGAAATACAAAGGTGGTCGCAGGCATATACATCACCGTTGAATTCCATTACACCGGCATGTCCGCAGGTCTTTGCCATGGAGCATACACCCGGCTGTTCGCCTACCCAGTTGGCAAGGGTGGAGTCGAAGAGCTGGATGTAGTAAGTCCCACATCTTGCTTTCACCCATTCGTCGAACAGGGTACAGAGGAAGTTTCCCCATTGTTCCGGGCTAACGGAGAAGTCTGCCAGTTCCGTAGCTTTCTCTTTGTCTGCCAGTGAGGCGAGGTGGCGTCCGTCCTGATGAGGAGTAATTCGTTCTACGATAGGAGCGAACTGTATGTAATGTAACCGATTTCTTTTGAAAAAATTGTAGAACTCAAGAGGGTAATCGGCATTGAAGTCGTTTCACTACCGCCATTGCGTTCCATTCTACTCCATGCTTTTTCAGCAGGTTGATGCCTTGCATCACTTTTACAAAGGACGGTTTGCCAAGTTTGTTCTTGCGGTATTCATCGTGGAACTCTTGTGGACCGTCGATGGATACACCCACCAGCCAGTTGTTCTCTTTAAAGAATTCGCACCATTCGTCGGTGAGTAGTGTGCCGTTTGTCTGTATGCAGTTGTCAATGGTCCGGCCGTTGGCGTATTTCTTTTGCAGCTCCATCGCTTTTTTGTAGAAGGCCAGCGGGCGCATCAGGGTTTCTCCGCCGTGCCAGGTGAACAATACTTGAGGCATCGTCTGCGAATTGATATATTCTTCTATGAACTTTTCCAGCAGTTCATCGCTCATCACGTGTTTGGGATTGTTTACATACAGTTTGGACTTCTCCAGATAGTAACAATAATCGCATGCCAGGTTGCACACAGCCCCTACGGGCTTGAGCATTACATACAGAGGTTTGGCAAAAAGGAGCATAGGTTGACATGTATATTTTCCCGATTTTTATTATTTATGATTGTGCAAAAATACGTAAACCAAATGAAAATTCCTTTCTTTCTATCCCGTTTATAAGGAATATTAATACCTTTGCCACGTATAATTCATAAATCGTTTCCTGCATGATTAGAATGAGTGTAAATCGTATTTTGCCTCTTTTGCTTTTACTTATGTTTCTCGCTTCTTGTACCCGGAAGTATAAGGTGGAAGGCAGTTCTTCGGTAACAAGCCTCGACGGGAAAAATGTTATACCTTAAAACCTTGAAGGATGGGCAATGGGTAACTGTTGACTCGGCGGAAGTTATTCATGGACTTTTCTCAATGAGGGGCAGGGTTGATTCTGTGATAATGGCAACTCTTTATATGAATGATGAAGGTATTATGCCACTTGTGCTGGAAGACGGTAAGATTGAAGTTTCCATTTCCAACACGCAATTGACTGCCAAAGGTACGGCTCTCAATAACCTGTTGTATGAATTCATCGAAAAAGAAATGCACTGGAACTGCAGATAGAGGAGCTCGACCGCAAAGAGGCGCGTATGGTGCTGGACGGAGCCAATTTGGAAGAGGTTCATAAAGAACTGGAACAAGAGGGTGAGGCTCTTGTAAAGAGATGAACGGTTATGTCAAACAGTTCATCATTGATAATTATGAGAATGTGTTGGGACCGAGTGTCTTTATGATGATGTGCAGCACATTACCGTATCCTGTCATGACTCCGCAGATAGAGGATATTATGCGAACCGCTCCATTGGCATTCAAGCAGAATCAGTTGATAAAGGAATTCCTTTCAAAGGCGAAGGAAAACATGCAGTTGATTGAGGAGCACCAGCGCGTAAGGCAAAATGCTTCAGTAGCGGATACTTCCGGTAAATAATCTGTAAGCAGACCATTGCACTCAGTATGTGTTGCAAGAACAGGAAATCTTAACGGTCTTGATCTTCGTTTTTAACCATTCCTTTAAACTTCTCCGGAAGGCTGCTTTCTACGGCTGCATAAGCTTCTGTCATAGTGGCCTTAATATTCTCTGCCCCTTGTCCCTTAGGGGCAATCGGTTCATGAATCGTCAGTATCATGCGGTGGCGGTGTATCCACTTGCCCGTGCGGGGAAGTATCTCAAACGAACCGTCGATGGTAACGGGCACTACTGCCAGCTGCAGTTCATCTGCCAATTGGAAGGCTCCTCTCTTGAAGTATCCCATGTGACCGGTGAATGTGCGTGCTCCTCGGGGAATACTACTAACGATACTCCGTCTTTAAGGAAGCCTCTGCCTGGCGCATGGTGGCCAGTACTTTTTTTCGGACTGGAACGGTCTACGAAGATGTGTCCGCGCTTTCGCATGCTTTGCCTACGAACGGAATCTTTCGCAGGCTTTTCTTCATCATCCATTTGAAGTTTCTGCCCAAGAAGCCGTAAATCAGGAAAATATCGAAAGAACCCTGATGGTTTGGGACAAACACGTAGGAAGTGCGTTTATGCAATTTCTCCCGCCCGTTTATCTTTACCGGAATGAGCAGCAGGTAGCAAATCAGTTGTGACCATATTTTACCCGGATAATATCCCCAGAAATGAGCGCCCCCCAGTAACGAACCGATAATTGTGACCAATGCGGTGAGAATTGTCAGCACCAATAATATAGGCAATGCAAAGCAAATCTGATAAATATTGTAGAGTATCTTCATGGGTTGTGGATTTTATTGCCACAAAAGATAGACCTTTTTTTTATTTTGTCACTAATTCTCGCAGACTAATTTTTTTATGACGGTGATTTCAGGCCACGCACCAAAGCGGAAAGGCAGCCCTACATACCCTATACCGACATTGACGTACAATGCACGCTTGCCTTCATAATACATGCCCGACCACTCCGGATATATGAGGGAGGCCAGTGAATGTCCGAGCATTTCCATCTGCATGGCGTGCGTATGTCCGGAAAGGGTTAACTCTATATCTGAATCAGGCAAAACTTCGCGTCGCCAGTGCGTAGGGTTGTGGCTGAGCAGGATGCGGAACATCCCTTCCGTACCCTGTATGGCTTTGGGAAAAATCGGCAAACTGGGAGAAAGGAGGTTCTCCGTCGTTCTCAACACCTATCAGGGCTATGCTGTCGCCCTTTTGATGATGTATAATAGTAATGATCGTTGTTCAGCATCTTCCAGCCCATATCCTTTTGTTGCTCTATCAGATATTCTAAATTGGCAACTTCTTCTTTTCTGCTATGCCAGCGGTAATAAGTTCCGTAATCATGGTTGCCGAGAACGGAATACACGCCACCGGGGGCGTGGAGCTGCGAGAGTTTCTTTGAAACTGTCCAGCTCGTGACTTTGCTGATTGACCAAGTCGCCGGTAAAGACAATCAAGTCTGCTTTCTGCTCATTCACCAAATTGACCAGTTGCCGAATGGCTTCCGGATTTCCTTGCCAGCTGCCTATATGTATGTCCGATAGTTGAAGAATACGGTAACCGTCAAATCCTTTGGGAAGATTAGTCGAGTGGTACTTCGACATCTTTTTTTTACTTCAAAACGTTTGATGCCGACTATTGCTCCGTAGAGGATATTGGCAAAACCGATTATCCCCAATATCAGCCCGAGAAGTGTGTAAGGAAGCCGGTGGGCAACAAAAGGAATACGGGGATTCCTGAACGGCGTATGGAAAATGATGAATGACAAAAGGCGGCTGATTCCCCGCATCAATATGCCAAGCAGCGAACAGAGCATAAATACGGTCTTCGGAACGGCAAACAGCATTACAGCTACAGCCAGCCTGCCGATGCTTTGGGGATGTCGGGAAAGAGCATTCTCTCCTGCCATATAGATATAGTACAAATATAGGGGCTACCAGTACAACTGTAGGAAGCCAATACACACTGCGCCAAAGTATGCTACGTGTTCTCTTTACGATGTACACCAAGTAGATGTACATGTCCGGTAAAAGCAGGCATAAGATAAGTATGAGAGTTATTCGGTGCATATGTCTTTCAATTCTTCTATATTCTTTTTAATATTGTCGAGATGTTTATAGATGAGTCTCTTTGTAGATGAAATAAATAAGAATGACATCCCAGATAATGTAACATATCAATAGGACGGCTTGTACTCCAAGAGGCAGCATATAGTAGTCCATTACCCAGTAGAACAGTGCAGTGAAGACTATGGTCCAAATAGCCACCGCCCATACCTCGTAGTGGGTCCAGTAACGGAATGTGCTCATGCGCCGGCTCACCTCTGCTACGGGCATTTCATCCACTAACGTGTTCTTGTTCCAAAGGTAGGTTTTCCAGTCCCACCACATACCGCCAAGGATGGTAACGGTGATGAAAGCCAGGAATATGGCAATTTTGTTCTGCAGGTGCTCATTGAAGCCGAAGGTGGGCAGTAAGAGCCATATCAATAGGATGATGGCCAGCCCTACCGCACCTATTCCCAGTGAGAAGCGTTGTAGGATAACAAGTCGTCCCAAACTGTGCCGGGTATTTGTTTTATAATTTGCAATCAGTTCTTTTATCTGTTTCTCATCGGCAATAGGTTCCTTTTGCAACTGTGCATCCAGGGCATTCCATGATTTTTTCAGTTCGTCCAGTTCCATATATTATTCCTCCTTATTCATCTTTTTTAGTTTGTCTTTAATACGGTTGAGTTTGGTGGCCACGTTGGTTACGGTCAGTCCGGTAATCTCGGCAATATCTTCATAGCTTTTTTCTTCCAGATAAAGCAGTATGATAGATTTCTCCAATTGCCCTAGCCGGTTTATCATCCGGTAGAGTTGCTGTAGCATGGCTTGCGTTTCGTCGTCCTCTTCGCTGCAGTCGGCTTCCTGGGTGAGGGGTTACAATCTCAGGGATGTTTTTTTCTTTCCGTATGAAACTGATACAGGTATTTAAAGCAATACGGTAAATCCACGTCGAGATTTTACATTCTCGTCTGAACTTTGGAAATGCTTTCCATATATTGAGCACCACTTCCTGATACAGGTCATTAAGAGTCGCGTTCGGAGTGGTGTACAGGTAACACACCTTATAGATGACGCGCTCATATTCCCGTATGACGGACAGAAACTCTTGTTCTACATTTTCCATTGTGTATGCTTGCTCGAATCGCTTTTTATTTTTTGTATGTCGCAGTGAAAATTGAAAAATCACATTATCTCAGGTTTGCAGCCAGAAATTTTCGCATTTCCTCAATCGGTTTACCGCGCCGGCAGGCATAATCTTCCAACTGGTCTTCACCAATCTTGCCTACGGCGAAATAGCGTGACCGGGGATGTGAAAACATAAGACCACAGACAGAAGCATGCGGATACATGGCTCCGTTTTCGGTGAGCGTAATGCCTATCTGTTTCATATCCAGCAATTCGTCCAATATAAAGTTTACGGACTGGTCGGGCAGGGAGGGTAGCCCACTGCAGGACGGATACCTTGATATTTCTCAACAAATAAGTCTGGGATGGAAAGCGATTCATCGGGAGCATATCCCCAAGCTACCTTACGTACGTATTCATGCATTTTCTCCGTTGCTGCTTCGGCAAGGCGGTCCGATAGGGTTTGTACAAGGAGAATGTTTATAGGGGTCATCCTTATAATATTCTTCAGCCTCTGGACTGATAGAAGATGCGAACAGACCTATGGTATCTGCTATGCCGGATGAAAGAGGGCGTATAAAGTCACTCAAGCAGAGGAACGGGCTTCCGTCCGGATTGGGGGTTTGCTGGCGGAGTAAGGGAAACAACGTACCTTCAATGATGAGGTTATCATCTTCTGCATTAGTATGGCACAATCTATAGATACATTGAACCGTAATATCCTCATCCAATCGGTTAAGAATTCTGTTTGCTTCCTTAAAACAACTGCATGGCTTCAGCTGCTTTGGCGCGGTCTTCTTGAGGAAAAGATGCGAGCCACATGGCACGACAGGAATCACAGCCATGGATATTGGCGATTGCTGCAAACTTGGGTTGGAAGCCCCATGCATGGAAAAAAATAGAATCCAATTGATATAGGGGCTTACTTCATGAATTTTATAATTGATAGTTGGCAATTTATTGTATGCTCTGATTTATTTAGGTTAAATTACATTCTGAATTGGCTGTATGCCATGAAAGATTTACGCTTTGGATGACCGGTAATCGAATCTCAACTCTTCACCGCGATAAGTCCCGTCCACCGTATCGCCATTGTAGATAAGATGTCCGTTGGCAAATGTTTTTTCTACTTTCCAGTTGAACGTATGCCCTTCCAAAGGGACTCCAGCCGCATTTGCTCAGAATCTTGTCGGTAGTGACTTCCCAGGGAGAGTTAAGGCGTACCAGCACTAAATCTGCCTGATAACCTTCTCGGATATATCCGCGTCGGCAGATACCGTATATTTGGGCAGGTGCATGGCACATTTTCTGCACAATAGTCTCCAGTGAAAAGATTCCTTCGTCCACCAGTCCCAACATGCTTACGAGAGAAAAACTGTATCATAGGCATGCCGGACATGGCTTTCAGCGCTCCTCCTTCTTTTTTTCACTCAATAAGTGGGGGAGCATGGTCGGTGGCTATCACATCAATCAGGCCGGAATTGACGGCTGCTCGTGAGAGCTTCCCGATCAGTTTTTCTTAATGGCAGGGGTTGCATTTTTATGCGTGCACCCAGGCTGTTATAATGGGATAGCGTATAAGTAGATGCGCTACGCATGCTTCGGATGTAATATTCTTATCTTCCAAAGGTTCGCTACTGAAGAGTTTCAGTTCTTTGGAGGTAGATACATGCAGAATATGCAGTCGTGCTCCGGCAATTCTTGCCAGACGGATGGCCAACTCGGAAGAGGCATAGCAGGCGGAAACGGAACGTATACCGGGGTGGGCATTGACGGGGATGTCGTCCGTTCCCTTGTATTTTTTCTTGTATATCTCGATATTGGCTTTTATGATTTCCTGGTCTTCGCAATGGGCGGCTATCAGCATGTCTGTGCCATTGAAGATTTTCAGAAGACTGTTCATTTTGTCTACCAGCATATTACCGGTACTGGAACCCATAAACAGCCTTTGATACCGCATACGCGGCTCTTGTCCAGACTTGTCAAATTCCGTATAGTTGTTGTTGGTTGCTCCGAAGTAGCAGGAATGGTTGACAATACATTTCTCATTCAGTAAGTCGAATTTACTATTCAGGGCATCCAGAGTGACGGTCAAAGATTGGTGTTCGGCATATCCATTATGGAGGTTACGCCACCGGCAGCTGCTGCGGAGCCTTTCCGTCAGAATATCTGCCTTATGGGTAAGACCCGGATCACGAAAATGCACATGGTCGTCGATAATGCCGGGCAGCAGGTAGCAGCCGGTTGCATCAATTACTTCTTCGCAAGGTGCGGAAAGCGGTTTCCAGTTGGTAAGCACCTCGGCAATACGTCCGTTTTCTATAACTACCGAACCTTGAGTGGATTGTCCTTCATTGACAATCGTAGCGTTGTGTATCAGCGTTCTTTTCATGTCCTTAGTCTTTTAAGTTGGGATATTTATGAAACCAACTGTCCCATTTCAATCGGATAACTCCGAAGACAGCTTCTCCGAAAATGCTACTGTTCATCTTGGATGTTCCCAGTTCGCGGTTGATGAAGATAACCGGCACTTCCTTTACGTTGGCTCCGCATTTGTAGGCGGTGAACTTCATTTCAATCTGAAAAGCATAACCCTTGCAGCGGATACTGTCTAAGTTGATTGTTTGCAGCACCTTGCGACGGTAGCAAACAAAGCCGGCAGTCGTATCGTGGATAGGCAGTCCTGTTATGATCCGTACATATTTGGAAGCGAAATAAGACATCAGCACACGTCCCATAGGCCAGTTCACGACATTCACACCGCTGACGTAGCGTGAACCGATAGCCATCTGCCCCTTCCTCGGCACAGGCCCGGTGGAGTCGGGGAAGATCTTGGGGGTTATGGCTGAAATCGGCATCCATTTCGAATATATATTCGTAGTCGCGTTGTAACGCCCATTTGAAACCTGCTATATAGGCTGTGCCTAACCCAAGTTTTCCTTGACGTTCCACCATAAATAGGCGGTCGGGGAAATTCCTGTTGTAATTCTTTTACGATATCGGCTGTTCCGTCGGGTGAACCATCTTCAATAATAAGTATGTGGAATCCGTGTTCCAGGGCAAAAACGGCACGGATGATATTCTCGATGTTTTTCCCGTTCGTTGTAGTAAGTGGGGATGATGACAATGCTGTCTGATTTCTGCATATTCATTGAAAATATATAGGGACTTATTAATAGGTACAAATCTAGGGTCTTTGTTTTATATACTGAAGAAATCAGTGCTTTATAAACTAATTCTTTGTAATTTGTACTTATGCTCTCAATTAGAGCGCAACAAAGATAGCAATTCTTTTTTTATCTGAAAAAACTTTCCTTATAAATTCTTTTCTCGTTCCAGAACTTCTCAAATTTTTATATATAGCACATTGTTTTGTTTTTTTGGGTAGTCCGGTCTGGTGTCTGTTTATCCGGATTAGGAGCTTATTATGCTAATTTTATTAATCCGTCACCCTTTTAACATAATCATCCATTAAACCTTTTCTCTTATAGTCTATTTATATGATGTGTTTTAAAAAATTAAAGATATATGAATAAAACAAATTTTTTTGTGGCTATATGGCCTCTGTTGTTTCCCTACTTAGAAGAGGAACAGCGTCATGGTACCGCTCATGTGTACCGTAGTGTATTAAGACGGGTTATTGAATTTGAAGGATTGGATGTACTTGAATTCAATGACCTGACTCCTCTTTTGGCTCCGGTCTTTCCAGGAGTATCTGTTGAGCCGCCAACTTCATTGGAATACTATTTCTACTTATATGAGGATGTTGCGTGCTACCTATTTTCGTAAGCCGTCGATGACGGACTCGTACCTTATCGCCCCAGACTTTTTCAAGGGAGTGTATACGGGTACGAAAGTTACAGTGAAGCGCGCGGTGGATGAAGATGTATTCCGTGCTCAGCATCCCCTGTAGCAGATGAGAGACTGGAATCGACACGTCTCCTGTTTTTACTGCTTTCATGCTTCGCGGAATGCCTTTTGTGGATGTTGCATATCTGAGACATTGTTACTTTCACAATAATGTCATCGTATATCGCCGTAAGAAGACAGGCGCATGGCTCACCGTACGTGTGGAGGGTAAAGCTTTCTAGAGATTATACGTAGCCTCAGGAATTCTGATGAGAATTCCCCCTATCTGTTCCCCCTCTTATTCACAATCCGGGAAAGGATGAATACCGGCAATACCAGAATGCACTGCGTGGTTTTAATTACCGTTTGAAGAAGTTGAAGGAGCACATAAACGGCGTGACCGGATTGACCAGTTATACGGCCTCGCCACAGCTGGGCCACTATTGCCAATTATAGGGACTATCAGCCTGAACTTCGTCAACGGCCATTTCTTCGGTCTGCACCTGCTCGGCGGGCAGTTCAACGTAGGCAACGTGGACTTCCGTTGGGCATTTACCCTCTACCAAGGGATACCGTTACGAGGGATACTATTACGGAGCCGGCCTGGCCTATGGCTACCAATGGTTGCTGGGTAAACGCTGGAGCATTGAAGCCGGCATCGGCGTGGGGTATGTTCAGAACCATTACGACAAGTATGACTGCCCCAAGTGCGGTGAGTGGAAGGAGAAGAACGACAAAAGGATACTTCAGTGTCACCAAAGCTGCTGTATCGCTGATATATACCATTAAATAAGGAGGAAGTGCATTATGAGAAAAAGAACATATATATAGTAAATTGATATGTGGTGCATTGCTTTTTGTTCGGAATATGTGTTCCTGTTTGTGCACAGACCGGACATCTTTCGGGGGTGCGCGTAATCAATGATGAGATAAAAAAGAAAGGTCGTGAAATTCACGTGGATTTTGTACTTGATGTGACGGACATGCACGTGAAGCGTCAGGAAAAGTGTGCGTCTCTATCCGGTAGTAGTGGCAAAAGAGGGGGGGGATAAAAGTCTGGATCTTCCTTCTGTGGTGCTGGACGGTCGTGTTCGTGACAAGGTGCACCGTCGTGAAAAAGGCGCTGAATGGCTTTTTACCAAGACCGATGGCGCAAAGACTGTGCTGCGTCGTAACAACGGTGAATCTCAGCAGGTGGAGTACACTGTGGTGATACCTTACGAGCCTTGGCTCGGCGCTGCCCGGTTGGTACTTCGTGAACAGACCACCGGTTGTGCGGAGTGTGATAAGGGTACGGAAGAGACTCCTGTGAAGAGTACTTTTCTGCAGCTATTTCAGCCTAAATATACAGTGGCTTTTTGTCCCGCCTTTGAAAGAGGCTGTAAAGATGCGCGACGAGGTGAAAGTGGCACGTTTGAATTTCCGCCAGGACAGCCATAAGATTGACCCGAAATTCCAGAACAACCGTCAGGAGGCGACAGTGTCCGTCACTCCATCGCTATGGTAAAAAGATAACGGCGACCTCACGATTACGGGTATATATGTTACCGGTTACGCTTCTCCTGAAGGGCGTGCGGATTATAACGAAAAAAACTGTCCCAACGTCGTGCCGAAGCCTTTTTATGCGGTATGTGCAGAGGGAAAACTGAAGTGGACACACGCTTATGGCATGTGGCATGGCGTGGTGAGGACTGGGAAGGCCTCCGTCTGGAACTGGATAAGTTTCCCAACCTGTTGAAGCAGAAAAGAGGTGATTGCGGTAGTTGAATCTTGCAAGGGCAATTTGGATGACTGTGAGCAGCGTTTCAGGGATGAGTTCCCTCCCGAGGTATACCAACGCCTTCTGAATGAAGTCTATCCTCCGCTGCGCCGTAATGAGTACCGCATAGAGTATAAGGTGCGTAATTTCAATTTAGAAGAAGCCCGGAAGCAGATATATTCCAATCCCCGTTTGCTGAGTGTGGAGGAGATGTATCAGGTGGCGGAGTCTTATGGAGTGGATACCCGGAGTATGGCAAGGTTTTACTGATAGCTGCCCGTACCTATCCGGACAATATTCCGGCTGTTGTAAACGCTGCCCGTTACGAACTTGGCCAGGGACATATGAAAGAAGCTGTGAATTTGTTGCTGCCTTTGGAAGGGAGGGGCGACGTACGTGTGCTGAACTGTCTGGGTGTGGCTTATGCCAATGAAAAACAGTATGAGAAGGCACGTATGGTTCTTCAGCGTGCTGTCGCTACGGGTGATGCGGAAGCCAAGGAAAACCTGCGCAATGTGGAAGGGGTGATTGCAGACTTATAACAGGGTTGGAAAGAGAATCTTATAAATATAAGGCAAAAAGAGAGCGAACTATTATTTACTGTTTTTTTAATTTAATCTATTAAATCATGAAATTAAACAAGTTTTTTATGCTGGGATTGGCCGGATTGGCATTCGCGGCATGTAGTAATGAGGATGAGGTTGGAAAATGACTTGTCTCAAAATAGTAAAACTATCACAGTTAAGATTGAAACAGGAGGATATACCACAAGAGCGTCCGGAGACGAAGCTTGGACAGATGGTACCAACAATAATCAATCTCCAATTACAGTGAATACTGTAACGCTTTATTTATTGGATAAGGACGGTGCTATTGTAGACACTAAGATACTTGAAAATAAGTCCAGTGATACATTCCATGGTGTTAGTGGAACAGTTACTAAGATTGCTGCTGTTGCCAATTGTCAACCTACAGCCAGTGGTACATGGGCTAATGTTGTAGCAGAAACATTTGATGTTGCAGATTATCAGACTGCGGAAAATGCTCCCGTATATGCAGAGGCTGTAGATATAACTTATAAAAATACAGACACTCAAGAGGGCTACCCTATGTATGAGGCTACTTTACAATTGGCAACTAAGATGTCCCGTATAGAACTAAGTGGTAACTTGCAGTGTACTAATTTGGCAGAGTCTGCATATAAAACACTTACGTTAGAGTATGTGGGCATAAATGGGGCAAATACCAAATTTACATTAAAAGGTATAGGCTCTGAACCTCATCCTGTAACGAGCAATTTAACCGGTTTCCCCGACTTGACTCCTGATACAGGTACACCAACTGCATTTTACGATGCAGCTGCTACTCCTGCTCCTGTATTGAACGATAAGAATACGCCTGTTGCATTAGGCACTTCTTACGGATATAGTGTCTGTGGGATGCCTGAATTATTGCTTCGTTTTAATTCGGAACCTGTTGACGATGTCAAAGAAGGCTATATTATTTATGACCCTGCCTATTTGAAGATTACAGGTTTTAAGACTGCTGATGGTAATGTGGTTGCTATGGAATCTGGTAAAATTTATCAGATTACTGATTTGGAGTTCACTGAAGAGGATATTACAACTTTGGAGAAAGATAAAATCTGTATTACAGCTACTGTCAGAGTAGCTCCTTGGGGATATCGTAGCTGTTGAACCAAGCTACGGCGAATAATTTATTTATTATGAACCAAGAAGTCGGATTATTATAAGTCCGACTTCTTGGACTCTTTCTATCAATTTTATATTGAAACATACATAAAATATGAAATACACCAAATACATACTATCCTTGATGTTTTTAGCTTCGCTCAACGGGTGCATCAAAGAAGATATGAGTGACTGTCCGGGCAATTGCACGCTGAAATTCAGTTATGTCGGAGATGGTACGACTCAAATTTTTCAAGATAAGATTCATAAAGTGGACATGTATGTTTTCGACAGTGACGGTATGTTGCTGTCTTCTCATCCGATAAGCGAAGCAGATGTGAAAAAAACAATCCACAGAGTTGAATTTGCCTGTGGGAGACTATCAGATTGTAACTGTGGGAAACACTTATAATACAGAAGTAAGCGGAGAACAAAATCTGGCAACTGCCCAATTCTGTGATAAAGACTGCATTCATGGCGAACGGATTGTCGGAAATGACTCTCTGTATTATGCTTACAAAGAAATCAGCATCCCCGGTGATGCACAACAGACAGAAGAAAAGATGGATTTTGCCAGTTCGCATTACAAAGTCCATGTAGAGGTGATAGGAGTCGCTTCCGAAGAACTTACCACACGTGCTCCGGTATGGCCCACACTGAGCATGAGCGGGCTGTCTTCCATGACAAACTTCAGCAACAATGCCTGTGGCAGCATTGTTACTTATTACCCTGAAACTGAAAATAATGCGGAAAAGCATACCATGCTGGCACGTTTTAATATAATGAGGCATACCGACCATGAGAATGTGAATCTGGATCTCACCGATGCCAACGGCAAAAAATATGGCTCATATAAATCTGGCCGATTTCTTGGCTGCCAATCCTGTGATAGACCTGACTAAACACGAAGCGCTGATACCTATCCGTATTGAGTTCAAATCCATAGGTGCGGTGATAACCGTTCCTGACTGGTATATAGTAGATGTGAAACCCTAATTTTAATGGACGACTATGAAAAGAGTATTGTATATAGGATTATTGCTTCTTGTTGGCTTGCTGACGTTAGAAGGGTGTATTAAAGAAGATAACCCGGCAGTGGCAGAGACGCGTAATATAAGTATGACGATGAATGTGGATACACGTGCAGGCGGATCGGGATATTAATGTTGATATAGAGAGTGCAATAAATACGTTACGTGTATATGCCTTTTTATGGAGAAAGGAAAGTCGGTTATTTCTATGGTAATGATAAGAATTTGGTAGTGGATGGTGGAAAACTATCTTTTTCCATGGATTTGGATATTCCAACCATGTCTTTTTTGAAGGAGCCAATATCTTTTTATTTAGTTGCTAATGAGGAAGCGGTCAGTGTTTATAATTCCCCTGCATGGAGTCCGGATATGACTCGTATGCAATTGGAAAATTATTGTTTTCGTGAGTTGAATAATCCTCGTACTGCATTGCCTATGGTGACGGTGAAAGATGTGATGATTAATCCAAACGACATAAAGGAAAGTGAAGTACATTCAGAGCATTGGATGTGGACTGGCGGTCCGATTGAATTTAAGCTGGAACGTTCTGTCGCCAAACTGGGTATGTACTTTGCGGCGAAAGAACCTGATGCCGATTTAGAGGTGATACAGGTTGAGATATTGCCAAGTGGATTGCAGGATTATAGCTATATGTTTGCTCCCGGACATGAGAGTGAGAATTTGAAGAATGTGCCACATAGTTGGCAGTATGGTTTTAGTTTAATAAACGGAGGTGCAGTCAGCATTGATAAAGTTGTGACAGATGATGAATATAACAGTTACACTCCGGAGGACAAGAAGAATCCGGAAAAAATATCTGCTGCTTTTACAGATGTGCTTTCTGCTCCCGCTTATACGTTTGAGAATTATTATGGCTCGAACAATCCGAATCAGCAAGGCGCAAATGACACCGATGGGAAGGGGTATGTGTTGAAAGTGACATACAGTGTTGCTGGAAGCCAGTCTGAAAGTTAATCTATCTGCCCGATGTAGAGCGTAATGCTTGTTATTATGTATTGAATAGGATAGGGGTGGATGGTATTGTGAGTATTGTATATAATGTTGCCGATTGGGAGAATGGTGGCGATTATACGGTTGAATGGGGACATCCGACACATTCTTTTTACTGCGTCTGAGTCAGAGGTTGGTGATGACTACTGTAAGATAAACTATGATATGGATCATACGGGTGAGGATGCTGTTAATGGAGAAGGTGCTACTTTCCTATTCAATATGAGTGCGCCGGTAGGTCAGATATGGGTTGCAAGTATTGACAATGCCCAAGATTTTACTCTTTGGGTTGATGGCAAAAAGGCAAGTGAAGGAGAGAGTGGGGATACAACTACTGCGGACGGAAAAAGACCACATACTGAAGGTTACGGCTAAAAATCCGAATACTATTGAGGAAAGAGTTACTCGGTTGACCATAAAATCTGTGATGTGGGGGAGAAGCTAACAGTAATTTATTAATTAACCAAGATCTTGATTTTCCTGGGGAGGTGATTTTATTACGATAACCCAGAATGCTCTCAATTAATTCTGAAATAAAAATACGTTTACTATGAAATATTTCCAATTTATAAGAAATGTAGTTCTGTTGGTTCTGTTGGGAACTTTAGCCGGATGTCAGAATGATGAACTGATAGTGGATATGGGACAAGGGCAAGATAAAATTGTTTTATCTTTTTCGGATGCGGGACATTCTATGACGCGCGTAAGCAGTCAAGAGGACTATACTACACCGACAGATGTGGAGAAAAGGCTGTGACACATATTGATGTGTTTGTTCTAAAAAATGATATGATTGATTATTATGAACGTATCTCAACTGGTGGAGCCGATGACAAAGTGACTTTAGGGAAAACGAAACGTGATTTTGATCCGAATGTTGACTATACAATTTATGCGGTGGCAAATTGCAGAGAGTTCAGTGAGGCTGATATTCAAACACAAATTAAGGATCAGTCTCTTGCTGATTTGAACGACTTGAAAGCTCTTCGTGTCACAACAAACAATATACATGTTACGGGAATGGAAGCAGGTGTTGCTGATGTTCCGGAAACTTTTATGATGGATGGGCATTCCACTCCTGTGATATTGAACGACAATAATTTTAAGCAGGGAATACGGAAGTGAATGTTGAATTGCGTCGTGCGGCAGCTAAAGTTACAATCATACTGACTTGTGGGGAACACGCTTCATTTCTGCCGCTCGACAATACTTCGACAAGCGGACAGGTATTGCGTCGAGTTGTGAACTTTGCCAATAGTACTTCTATTTTGCAGCCGGATGACGAAGACAAGTTCGATTCGGGAGAGTTGTTTACTAACATAGGTAATTCTGCTGTCGGTGTAGAGCATTTAGATAAAGCAGTGGGTTCAGATGGAAAGGAAACGTTTAAGCGAGTAGGAATTACTGTGTATTCATATTCTAACAACTGGGAAGGCAAGGAAGCTTTGACGCATGAGAGTTATTTAATTGTAAGGATTCCGCTCAGCTACCAGGCCGGAGATCCTTCCCAAACGGAAATACAGTATGATAATTATTATAAGATACCTTTGAGTGGAAATAACAATCATCAGTTGAAGCGTAATCACTCTTATTTTACATCCATTAAGGTGGATGCGCTTGGAGCAAAAGAACCGGATGAACCTATTACCTTACAACCGGCTTTTTTCAAGGTACAGGAGTGGGTCTCTGCTGATATTGAAATTGGTGGAGACATGGACCATCCTCAATATCTTGCATTAAGCATGGATACATTGCGCATCAACAATGCAACAGACGATTCAACAGTGGCTTTGCACCATCTTCAACAATACGTAATAACTTGAAAAGGACGAGGTGCAATTCTCGTAATCCTTCGTTCCGAAATGCATCCGGTTATCTGCTTGCCTGTAATTCTTGGAATTAACTTGCGCCGGCTTCGCGGTGACGGAGTTTCTCGCCGCTGTTTTTCTCTGCGTTTATTAGATTTGAATGGTAATGCTGATTGGCTGCTACGGAACTGCCAAGGCACCCAATTCCAGAATGACCACTGTCCTTGTTGTAATAGTGTTATTTACATGGCTGCATTTTTTAAATGTGGCACCGGGGGTGGCAGGCACCAAATGTTATGGATTTCGTAAATATTCCTGTGTCATTATAACCAAAGCACAATTCCTTGGCATCAACATGATTGGGACATCCAATCTGATTCTTGAAACACCATACCCCCTCCAGCAACACCAAAGAAACAACATGAAGGTTATCATCGTGCTTGGCTACTCTTTCCTCTTATTAAATTGAGGGCTGGCCAGAAGGAAAAGCGCCCAGGGCTCCTGTTGTCGCTATGGCATGTACCTTAAGTTTAAGTAATGTCCCTTCGTATCCAACTAGTCTGTCAGAAAAAATTTGGCAAAGCTCGCTGCTTCAGTAATATTCATTCGTACTTACATGCGCTACACACTGAGAAGCCGGACCAGCCTTATGATTCTCGCCGCGTTTTCAGAGCTGCCAGGAGTGCGCTACCTCTGCACCGTAAACAAACCTTACATGGAAGGGAACGCCTTTTTCTGTGTAATTTTATCTTCCTAAAAACTTAACCGTTCAGGCAGCCATCGAACCATGCAGTAACTGG